>TARA_R110002124_G_scaffold5301_1_pt1 | contig 273323 bp, 265 predicted proteins | sample TARA_R110002124 | Tara Oceans TARA_R110002124 (sample SAMEA4397445) | marine metagenome | biome: Polar Biome; feature: [SRF] surface water layer (ENVO:00010504); material: water (ENVO:00002006), including particulate matter (ENVO:01000060) such as... | depth 5 m | reverse complement strand
TTATTTTTAAATAAAGCAAAGCTTTATTTGCAAGGAGGGTTTATTTGGATTCTGGAAATCCTGTTTTTAGGTTGGCTTTAATATTCACTTTTTGCCTTTGCACTGAAGCTTTTATTTTTAAATAAAGCAAAGCTTTATTTGCAAGGAGGGTTTATTAGGATTCTGGAAATCCTGTTTTTAGGTTGACTTTATTATTCACTTTTTTACTTCTAAAGAAATAAGTTCAATATCTTCTGATTTCCCTTTAAGTTTGCTTTTACCATGTAACTTTGTTACATACTTATCATCGACATTTAAACCATCAATTAGTTGTTTAGAAATAAGGAAATCTGAACCTAGCGAACCACATAAACCCTGAATTCTTGCAGTGGTATTCAGCACATCGCCGGTAAAGAAGATTTCTTTTTTTAAGGCTCCAATTTCGCCGGTTGTAACTTCTCCAAAATGTAAGGCCGCTTTAAAATCCGGAAAAAATCCATATTTACTCATATAGCTGTCTCTCTTTTTATTGAGATCCGATTTCATATCGAAGTAACAATTGATACTATTGTTATTTTTTATACCGTTTTTATACTTCCATGAGATCACAATTTCGTCACCAATGTATTGGTATACTTCCCCATAGTTTTTAACAATTGCCCGGGAAAGATCGTAATAATAGGAACTCAATAGTTCGAAATATTTAATATGTCCCAGTTTTTCGGCTATGGTAGTGGAAGCCTTCATATCTGCAAACATAAATATTCGTGTTTCGGAAACGGGTTTATGGTATTTGCCGGTAAAGAAGTTGAGCAATACGTTGTGACCTAAGTTTTCACTAATTTCTGAATACAACAATGAAACAAATAGAGAAAACCCTAATTGTATTATTGTACTTAAAGCCGTAATACTGAAGAAAAAAGTGTTGAATTTGTCCCAAACTCTTGAGTCGAATATTGAAGTGTCCAATTCCATGCTTGCAGCGATGGGATATGTAATTAGGATAATTAAAACAAAGAAAAAGATGTATATGAGGAATTTGGAAATGATCTTTACACTCAGACTTTTCTTCTGAAATAATCTTTTCAGAAAAAGCAATTCAACAAAACCTACTGCTAATCCTATGATCGTTACCCCGATAAGTGCAAAAAACAACACCTGGGGGTCTAACTTTATAGCAGTATCTAAAGTATTAGATTGATTCCCGATTGCCGCGTGCTCCACCCAAAGAAAGAGACATCCAAGTACCAGCCATATAATTCCGAAGGGGATAATCCGAGTAATATTTCTTTTAGTAATGGGAGAAATTTTCATTTAGATTGAGCACTTTCCGAAGTAATTACTTCAAGAGTTAAAGATATGATATGCAATAAATACTTAGGGTAAAAAGGTACGGAATTTCAGTTTAAGAGAATTAGATAATCGTAAAGTAGGAGCGATACAAATATTACTATTGTTGGCTATAGTGATTTCAGAAAGAATAATAAGATTAAACTATAACTTCGCCTAATTGTAGATTTGGATAATTAATACCTTTGTAAAAAGAGGGACAACTTTATGACCATAGAAAAAAACCTAAAAGAACGAATTAAGGAACTTACATGTTTATATGAAGTATCTTCTATTGTTGTAAATAGTGATTACAAGGAGTTGGACAAAACGCTATTCTCAATTGGAAATAGCCTTCGAAAATCTTTTCAATTTAGCGATGAAGCCGTGGTAGAAATAGAGTCGGCTCCATATCACCTAATTTCTTCGGCACTCCCTACAAGTAGTATACATATAGAAAGTTGTATTAAAATATTCAATGAACAAAAGGGGTTTATAAGGGTACACTATCCTAAACAAAAATATTTGCCAACAGATTTTCTTCAGGAAGAGAAAAAATTATTAAGTAATGTTGCCATAAACATAGGAGATTTATTAGAGAGAAATTCTATCCGTGAGAATGAAGCTATACTACGACGTAAGATGGAGCATGCCGACCGATTGTCGATCCTGGGTGAGATTACTGCTGGAATAGCCCATGAACTAAACACGCCCTTGGCAAATATTTTAGGTTTTGCCGAGCTGTTAAAAGGTAAGGAGAAGACAAATACACAAACCAAAAAGGATCTTGATAAAATAATAAATAGCGCAATTTTTTCTCGTGAAGTAGTGAAGAAACTGATGTTTTTTGCTTGTGAAATGCCTCAAAACTTTGGACAAACAGATTTTGTGTTAATTATTAAGGATGCTGTAAAACTTTTGGATCCCACGTTGAAAAAAACCAATGTAAAATTAATTGTTAATCTTCCTGAAGCAGAGGTTCTTCTAAAGGCAGATCCCATTCAACTTACTCAGGTAATCTTTAACTTAGTTTTAAATGCCATATACTTTTCACCAAAGGAAGGAAAAATAAAGATTTCACTTACCGAAAATAAATCGGAAATTACTTTAAAAATAATTGATGAAGGACCGGGGGTTGCTGTAAAAAATATCCCGAAGCTATATCAGCCGTTTTATACGACTAAAGAAGTAGGTGATGGATCAGGACTTGGACTTAGCGTTGTTCATGGAATTGTAAAAAGTCATCGGGGTAGTATTGAATATCAACCAAATACGCCTAAAGGCGCTAAATTTATAATTAAATTTCCAAAATAAAATCAACAATGCTTAAAAAGGAAAACATATTAATTGTAGATGACGATCCAAATATTCTGGAACTAATTCAAAGGCACTTACACTCATTAGATTATCATACATTTAAAGCGATTTCGGTCAAAGAAGCAGTGGCTATTCTAAGGGATACTGAAATTGATTTGCTAATTACCGATCTTAAAATGCCGGAGGTGAATGGATTCGAATTAATACAATTTGTCTCAGAACACTATCCTAAAATGCCAAAATTAGTGGTTACCGGTTATCCTTCGGTACAAGATGAACTTTCGGTAATTAAATCGGGCGCCATAGATTATATCGTTAAGCCATTTACCAAAGATGAGCTTAAAAAGGGTGTTTTAAAATCTCTGCATACTAATAAGAGCAAAACTAAGGATAAACCACAGGCTATTAACAGGTTCAAGGAGATAATAGGTGAAAGTAAGGCAATTTCGGAGGTTACAGAGATCATAGAGAGAGTAAAAGATAATAAAGCCACTGTATTTATTAGTGGTGAAAGTGGTACCGGGAAAGAGCTTGTTGCGCGTTCCATTCATTATAATGGCAAGTTCTCCCGAGCTCCGTTTATAACGGTGAATTGTGGGGGTATCCCTGAAAATTTATTGGAGTCTGAACTTTTTGGATATGTAAAAGGCGCATTTACCGGAGCCAACGATACACGAGAAGGTCTTTTTCAAGCGGCAGATGGAGGTACTATTTTCTTAGATGAAATTGGAAATGCTTCCTTAGCGGTACAATCGAGACTTTTGAGAGTTTTACAGGAGAAAGAGGTTGTTAAGGTAGGAGCCAGAAAGAGTGAAATGATTGACGTGCGAATAATTGCCGCTACAAACGGTAACTTAAAAGAAATGATAACTAAAGAATCGTTTAGAGAGGATTTATATTATCGGTTAACCGTTGTGGAAATTGAAGTGCCACCACTTCGCAGCCGCAAAGAAGACATTCCTTTATTAGCAGATAAATTCTTGTTTAAATATGGAAATGAGTATAAGGAACGCTATGTAACTATAGATATGGAAGCACAGGCTCTATTACAGCGTTACGACTGGCCGGGGAATATTCGTGAACTGGAAAACGTAATTCAACGTGCGGTAATTATGTGTGATCGTACTATAGGAGTTGATGACCTTCCTGCCAGCTTAAAATTTCAATTAGATTTCCCCGATGAGGAGTTTTTAACGCTCAAGGAAATGGAAAGAAAATATATTGAAAAAATACTGATCGCCACCAATAATAATCAAACAAAAGCGGCAGAAATTCTACAAATAGATCGGAAAACCTTGCGATCCAAAATAAAAAACACCTAAGGTTTTATTTTTTCTTACAGCAGCAAGTTTATACTAAATATCTGAATCTCAGATATGGGGAATTATACCCCACTATAGAAAATATTCCTCAATTTAGTTTACTCTTATATTATAGTTTTAATTACTTAACATATTGATATTCAATTAACAAGAAACGATTATTGTTTTTTGAATTCTAATGGTACGCAACTTGCCAAAGGAATTACAAACAATAAATCTATGAATCGAAATGTAATAAACCTTTGTAACAGTTGCGTACACATTTCTTATTGTGTGCTCACTCATAACCATAGTACAGTATCTTCTTGTAGTGATTTTGATAAATGCGATCCACAAGAGGAGACACCGCTTTTAAAAATTATAAAACAGAAACCAGAACTGGTTAATATTTAAAGAATCGTATAATGATAAACGGACAAATGGTGGATAACCCCAAACTTATTAAAAGAGGAATGTTAGACAACGTATTAGAACAATTTAATACAGCTGCAGACCAAATAAAACTAAACCCTAATATTAGAAAAATTCTAAGTATTACGAACACCGAAATAATTATCAATTTCCCGGTGAGAATGGACAACGGCGATGTAGAAATTTTCACAGGTTATCGGGTGCAACATAACAACGCTCTAGGGCCTTACAAAGGTGGATTACGCTACCATCCTACGGTAGATATAGATGCGGCTCGCGCTTTAGCTATGTGGATGACATGGAAGACTTCTTTGGCAGGGTTGCCCTATGGTGGTGCTAAAGGCGGTATTCAAATTGATCCGGCGAAATACTCCAAGGCCGAATTGGAACGAATTACCCGAAGATTTACGTTCGCTCTTGGAGAGAACATCGGACCCGAACACGATATACCCGCCCCCGATGTGAACACAAATGACCAAACTATGGCATGGATTGCAGATACTTACATGAGTACAAAAAGTACCAGTGAAAGATCTAAAAATCAACATGTAGTGACCGGGAAACCTGTTGGGAGTGGAGGCCTGGAAGGTCGGGACAGAGCTACGGGATATGGTGTCTTTTTAACAATTAAGTTCTGGACAGAGAAGAAAGGCTCAAGTCTGAAGAATAAAAAGTTTATCGTTCAAGGTTTTGGCAACGTTGGTTATTGGGCAGCACATTTCTTAGAGAAAGAAGGCGCGAAAATGGTGGGGGTTCAGGATGCTTTTGGAAGTATTCAGAATGAGAATGGAATTCGTGTAGAAGATTTGTTGAACTATAACAAGGCGAATAATGGGAGTATTGTAAATTTCCCTGAAGCTAATGCTTTGGGAAGTGCAGATTTCTTCGGAATTGATTGCGACATTTTTATACCTGCAGCATTAGGAAATCAAATTACGAAGGATAATGCTAATTTGATTAAGGCATCTCTTATTGCTGAAGGCGCCAATGGACCTACAGATGTAGAAGGAGAAAAGATCTTATTGAGTCGTGGAGTTGCGATTATTCCGGACATTATGTGTAATTCTGGAGGTGTAATAGGAAGCTACTTCGAGTGGCTTCAGAATAGGAATGGAGAATTATGGCATCTCGACGATATCTTGACAAAACTTGAAAAAACACTTGGTTCTACTTTTAGGAAAGTCACAGATTATTCCGAAGAAAATCGGGTAGATATGCGTACGGCTGCATTTAGTATTGCCATTGAGCGTATTGAAAAAGCCTATACATTAAGGGGGATTTTCCCATAGTAACTTAAAAATTTGAGAAAATGCGATACGGAAATTTGATTATGGAAAAAAAGGAATACGTTTTCTTAAAAAGATTGTTAAACGTTTCGGGGTATTACAAAGACATAAATACACAGGAATCTTTAAAGAAACTGAGCGCAGAAATTGCCCATGCACTAATATGTGATAATGATGAAATGCCAAAGGATGTGATACGTTTTAATAGCATTATAACGGTCACATCGGGTGCATGGCAATCTCAGTTTCAATTGGTGATTCCTACAGAACGGGACATTTCAAAAAATAAGGTTTCTATACTTGCACCTATGGGCTCTGCGGTTATGGGGTATGCCGAAGGAGATACTGTCACTTGGAACTTTCCGAATGGAACTAAAGAGCTATTTATTGCCAAAGTAGAACAAGCCGAATATCCAGTAGATATGGACGTCGCTTTATAATATTATTAATTCTGAACAAAATGGAGATCTTTAATCACGATAGTACCGAGTCTATCATTCTTAAAAGTAATTTTGTAGAACTTGAATCTTGGATTTCTCATTTAAATTATATCGAAAAAGAAATAAGTAATTTAATGAATCTTGGAAATACAGAGTTCTCCACAGCACTTGAATATCAGCCAATTTTAGTGAAACTTTCAGTGAAAATTGATGAAAACAGGTTAAAATTGAATGAGCTAACCCGTTACCGGGATAGTTTACCTCAAATGGCAGAATGTGAAGATATAGACTGCGAAATGTATTTTATTAGTGAGCATAAAAAGTTTCGCAAAGTTTATAAATCGCATTTAAACAGTTACCGGAGTGTCAAGGAAGAATACTTTGAAGTTTTATTAAAATAATATGAACATAATCGTTTTTAATCGTTATTCAAATTAGTCGCATGTCCCTGTCAATAGAATCTAAAACCATAGGTGTACTTAAAACTCCTAACGATCCCAGAGTTTGTTTACTGCCAAAAGAAGTTAAAGCACTTTTAAACGAGTTACCCTTATCTATATTAATTGAAACAGGTCTGGGCGATACGCTTAATATTCGAGATAAAGAATACAACGATGCTGGCGGGAGTTGTTTAACAAGAGAATCGATTTTAACGAATGCGGATATTATTGTTTCTCTCGGACATACTGAAATCCCTTTAGATGTCAGAGCGGGATTAATATTTATTGGTATTTTTAATCCGCTTTACTATCCGGATAAACTTAGTGTGTATAGAGAAAAACACGCTACACTTTACAGTTTGGATCTTATACCCCGAACGACGCTCGCACAATCCATGGATGTTTTATCATCAATGGCGTCACTAGCGGGATACAAAGCTATTTTAACCGCTGCCGAGCTATATAACAATGTTTTCCCAATGTTTACGACAGCCGCCGGAACCCTGTCACCCGTTAAAGTTTTAGTTCTTGGCGCGGGCGTTGCAGGTCTTCAGGCTATTGCAACCGCGAAACGATTGGGTGCTGTTGTAGAGGCATTCGATGTGCGAAGTTCGGCAGCAGAAGAGGTGCGAAGTTTAGGGGCTTCGTTTATCGAAGTTGAAGGTTATAGAGAATCTTCAGGTGCCGGGGGATATGCCGTCGAGCAAAGTGAAACTTACTTAAAAAAGCAGAAGGATCTTATTCACGATCATATTTTAACTTCGAATATTGTAATTAGTACAGCTAATATTCCCGGTAAAAAAGCACCGCTACTTATAGAAACTCGTTCTGTGGAAGCGATGCAGCCCAGTAGCGTTATTATTGATATGGCTGTAGAGCAAGGGGGGAACTGTGAACTTTCTAAAAATGAGGAGATCGTGTATCATAATGAAGTGATCATTCTGGGAAATTCGAGATTTTCCACCAAAGTAGCATTGTCTGCTTCAAAATTACTATCTCATAATTACTTTTCTTTTCTGAAGTATCTAGTTGTATCTCAAAAAATAGACGATCCAATATTATCGGCTTGTCAAATTCTTAAAAAGGGAGAGTGGGTACATGCGCATTTTACGGAAGAACTTCAACCAATTTAAACTATGGAATATATTACTCAAAATATCCAGGAAATATACTTTTTAATTTTCTGCATCTTCATTGGAATAGAAGTTATCGCTAATGTTCCCGCTATTTTACACACTCCGCTTATGTCTGGAGCAAATGCGATTAGCGGAGTCATTTTAGTAGGCGCTATTATGCTAATGTTTCGTGTAGAACAAGGAGATTACATCAATCTTATTTTGGGCGGCATAGCCGTTTTCTTGGGCGCTCTAAATATTTCGGGCGGATTCTTTGTTACAGGAAGAATGCTTAAAATGTTCGGCTCTAAAAATCACAAATAATGCAAGCAATTATAGAAGTGGGCTATTTACTAGCCACTATTTCGTTTTTAGGAGGTTTAAAGTTTATGAGTTCTCCAAAAAGAGCACGAATTGGTAATTTAATAGCGGCAATAGGGATGATCTTGGCTGTGGCCCTTACTTTTTTAGGAGAGATTTCAGCTTCTGTTCCAAGGATCAATTTAATTATAATATTGTTTGCCACTATATTAGGTATTATACTTGGAAAAAGGTTATCTGCTAAAGTGGAAATGACTAAGATGCCACAATTAGTTTCGATCTTTAATGCGACGGGAGGGGGTTGTGCAATGCTTCTTGGCTTAGTAGAAGCAAATAATATAGAGGTAGTTACCATTGCCTTAGAGAATCAAATATTACTTATAGCCGGATTGGTTACTGGAGCTATCGCACTAACCGGTAGCATAATTGCCGAACGAAAACTGGCCGGAAAAATTAAAGATAAAAGGAGTAAGGCTGTATTCCTTTTTTCGAGAATTCTATTAGGTTTAATTATTAGCCTACCCATACTATATTTCTTCGGAATCATTCCGATCTCCTTCTTCTTATTTACGTACATACTTGCAACTTTGGCGATGTTTTATGGCGTCATTTTTGTTCTTCCCATAGGAGGAGCAGATATGCCGGTGGTTATCTCATTATTAAATAGTATCACAGGAATTGCTACAGCCTTTGCAGGTTTCGTCTATGGGAATAAAGCTATGATAGCGGGTGGTATTTTTGTTGGTGCTGCCGGGATACTTTTAACCCTACTTATGTGTAAGGCAATGAATCGTTCATTGATGAAAGTACTAGCTGGAAAATTTAAAAAGAACTCCGCAAATGCACTCGAAGAAGAACAATTGATTAGAGAAATAAGTATTTCAGAAACAGCACTGTTACTTTCTATTTCCCAAAAGATAGCAGTCGTTCCGGGATATGGGTTAGCCGTAGCACAAGCACAGCATGCCTGTTCTCAACTTCAACAATTACTGGAAAAACGTAACTGCACTGTAGATTATATTATTCATCCTGTGGCAGGTAGAATGCCCGGACATATGAATGTACTACTCGCAGAGGCGAATGTCGATTACTCTTGTCTAAAAGAAATGGAAGAAGGCAACGAAAAAATTAAAGAATACGATGCGGTTCTGGTAATTGGAGCTAACGATGTGGTAAATCCCGCAGCCGAAACCAATAAAGACAGCCCTGTTTTCGGAATGCCGATCATTAGAGTTCATCAAAGCAAGAAAGTGATTGTTATGAAAAGAAGTATGAATAAGGGGTATGCGGGAGTTCAGAATGACCTTTTCGATTTAGAGAATTGTAGTATCCTCTTTGGGGATGCCAAAAATTCGTTACAGGATATAGTAAATCAATTAAAGCTTATTTGATGCCATTGCCTGTTGCGAAATTTTGACTGGTACAATGTTTTGATTTGGTTTATTAATTCTTTTCTACGGAAAAAGCTCCGCAATTGCTCACGAAGCTTTTAACCAATAAAAAAACACATGAAAATTATTCTTCTATCTTTTAATTAAATAGTCCAGATCCAAGTATATTAAATGGCAGCTGACGCTATTTTAATCTAAACTTTTATCTCGATTTTATGATTTAGATCTCTTCTTTCTTTTTTTAGGTTTAGGGGCTTTCTCAAACTCTTCTTCTGTAATAAAACCATCTTCATTGGTATCGATATCTGCAAACCTTTCTTTTAGTGGTCCTTTTACTTCAGCCACTGAAAGTTTTCCATCCTTTCCCGAGTCCATTTCTTCCAATAACTCACTAAATGTTGGTGGATTCTTTGGTCTTTCTTTCCTGTCGTTAGGTTGAGCGATTGAAAATGCAGTTCCGAAGAAAAAAAGTGCCGTTGTTAGTACTACCGATTTTAAACTGATATTTTTCATATTATTTTTTGTTTTAAGTTCATTTCTATGACAGCAAAATTCGAAAATAGTTTTATTCACAAACCATCTTTTCAGCGAATCACCTCTGGTTTTAAGCAGATGGGATAAAACTCCTTGTGAATGAGATATTTTACTCTGTCAAATTGTATGAAACCAACACTTCGTTACTTTTATTTTACTTTAATTTGCTATATGAAAGTATTGATGAGGATTGTACTGCAAACTCTCTTTTGGGCCATTGTCTGGGTTATAATGGCACTTGGTCATGAAGATATGACCACGTTTATTGAACAGAACTGGGTAATTTATATTATTCAGATCCTAATCGTAATACTACTTACCTATTTTCTGGCTTCTAAAGTATTGGCTAAGAAAAACCAGATGTTGTTTGTTGTCTTCGGATTTACTTCTATTCTGGTTTGTGCTTTGCTCGCTTATCAGTTTTCAGTTCAGGGTCCGCCGCAAATTCCACTCGAAGATCGAAATGCCGATACCAGAATGATTCCTTCGGAAAGTATGAGAGCTAATAATAGACAGGATATTAACCGAAACTTGCCTCCTAGGCCCGGAAGGAATTTAACTCCCTTCGGAAGACTACTTAACTCTCCATTTTTAATCAATTTTCTATTGCTTTGCTTAACGGTAATTTTAACTACCGTTGTGGAGATATTTCTTTTTGCAAAGAAGAAAGAAGAGGCACTTATTTTAAGCAAAACAGAGAATCTGGAGACAGAATTAAAACTTCTAAAGTCGCAAATAAATCCGCACTTTCTTTTTAATGCATTAAACAACATTTACGCCTTATCGGTTATAGATTCGGCCAAAACACAACAGAGCATTAGCTATTTATCTAATATGTTGCGATATGTTTTATATGAGTGTGAGAGACCGTATGTAGCTCTTCAGAAGGAAATAGATTATATTGAGAATTACATTAAATTATTTAATTTAAAGAGTAGCAGGACCTATCCCATTGAAACAAATTTTAATATTTCAGAAGGGAATATTGAAATCGCTCCCATGATGTTGATCCCTTTTGTTGAAAATGCCTTTAAACATAGTAATATTGAGAAGATCGATGGGGCTTATATTAAAATACATCTCAATGTGACCGGTAGCGAAATTCATTTCAGAATTGAAAACACAATAGGAGAGCATATTTTTACCAAAGATGAGGTGGGTGGTATTGGTATGGAAAATGTGAAGAAACGTTTAGAAATCCTCTATCCCCGGCATCACAAATTATCAATATCGGAAGAGAATTCTGTTTTTAAGGTCCAATTAAATTTGAAAAATCATGCTTAAATGTATCATTATTGACGATGAAGAATTGGCGAGATCGCTACTCAAAAGCTATGTCAAAAAACTCGATTTTCTGGATTCTAAAGGAGAATTTGAAAATCCGTTGGAAGCCATCAGTCTGTTAAAAACTGAAACGATCGATGTGATTTTTTTAGATATTCAGATGCCTCAATTAAAGGGAACCGACTTCGCCAAAATGGTGCCTCAGGGAACGAAAATTATTTTTACAACGGCTTATTCTGAATATGCCTTGGATGGGTTCGAACTAAATGCGACCGACTATCTACTGAAACCGATAACTTTTGAACGTTTTCTCACAGCAGTAAATAAAGTGAAAACGAGTTCTGAAAAGTCGAAAATAAACTCGCAAGAATATATCACTATAAAGTCCGGTTACGATTTACACAAGGTTAAATTAGCTGATATTCAGTTTATTAAAAGTGATAGTGAGTATGTCACATTTTATTTTGATGACAAGAAGATCATGTCTTATCAAACTTTAAAATCGTTAGAAGGCAGCTTGCCTTCAACGGTTTTTATGCGAGTACACAGGTCCTATATCGTTAATAAAGATAAAGTTACTGGCTTAAAAGGACGGGATCTGTTGCTTGGAGAAATTACAATTTCGGTTAGTGATTCATACTACGAAAATGTAAAGAATGAATTATTCTTATAACAACCTCCATTTAAATTTATTCGGGGATCTTCGTTATAAAAAGATCCTGGTTCTTTAATGCTTTTATAAATTTCTGTGAAAATTTATTTACGCCTTGCTCTATGAGGTACTCATTATCAATAGGTTGCTTTATATCCAATTGCAATTTCCAAATAATATTATCCTCTTCATTTCCGGGACAAATACAATACAATGTAGTGGCAACATGATGTATATAATAATCTTTGACATCCTCTTTATACAGATCATTATTCTGAACCATATCTTCTTTAAATGTTGAGAAATATTGATTGATATTCCTCACAATAGCCGAATTCGCATCAACTTCTTCAACACCTATTACCTTAGTAATTATCACAGAGTCAAAATTCTCATCAACTAATTTTTGCTCAAAAGGCTTCCATTCTTCGATGGTTTGTGGGACGCTTTTAAATGCAGGACCAAAAAACTCTAAACTACTAATCGAATTTATTCTATTCTTATAAAGGATCTTAGTTAATTTATCTTCAAAAATAGCGCGAACCTTTGGATCCTCTGTCATTCCAAGAATTAAAACTTTTTTAAATTTGGTATTTTTGGAATCCGGACTACGCCAGCTTTCTACTTCCTTTGTTGACGAGCAACCCGAAAAAATGAGCATTGCCAAAACAAAAAAAATGTTTGCACAGATTACTTTTATCGTCATGACCATGTAAGTATTTGAATAAGTTATCGACCTAATTCAAAGTTAGTTAATATTGTTCAGAAACTTAGACTTTTAAATTGTGAAGATTCTATAAAACATTTATAAGAATTTAACGTTTAGTTAGTTAAACATGTCAAATTTTAGAATACATTTGCTTGTTTTTACGAAAAATAAGTTGCGAATAACAACCTAAATCCCTACGTTATCTACATGATTAAAAAACAAATCTTTCAAATTTTTATCTTTTCATTATTTATAACCGGATTTTCATTAAATGCTCAAATTTCACCTTTTGCAAAAAATGGAAAAGATCTGGCTCTTGTAACTTACCCAAAGTATTCCCCGATTCTAAAAATGCCAATGGAATTGCCTGTTAAGACTCAGGGAATGGAAATTGAACAAATTGACGATTTGTATTCGGAAAGTTTACAAGCCATACTGGAGACCGAGATTTATACCAATAACACATGGAAGACCCTTGTTGAAAACAAACGCATGAGTGTTGGGATCGTTGATCTATCTGATATAAATAACATTCGATATGCCAGTCTTAACGGCAATCATATGATGTATGCTGCGAGTCTTCCGAAGATAGCAGTTTTATTAGCATCCATGGATGCGCTCGATAAGGGCGAGTTGAAAGACTCTAAGGAAATTCAGAAGGACATGCGGTTAATGATTAGCAAATCTAATAACCAGGCTACCACTAGAATGATCGATAGAGTGGGTTATGAGAAGATCGAGGAAGTTTTACGCGCACCAAAGCACAATTTATACAACGAAGAAGAAGGTGGAGGCTTATGGGTTGGCAAGCGATATGCAGCGGGCGGACGGAGATATCCCGAACCACTTAAGGGATTAAGTCACGCAGCAACCACCAAGCAGGTTTGCAGTTTCTACTACCAACTGGCTATGGGGAATCTAATTAGTGAAGACAGATCGAGACAAATGCTAAAGATCATGGAAAACCCGGAGCTTCATCACAAATTCGTAAATACGCTTGATAGAGTTGCTCCAAACGCGCGATTATTTAGAAAATCCGGATCGTGGAAAAATTATCACTCCGATTCAGTTTTAGTTTGGGGACCTAAAAGAAAATACATTATAGTGGCTTTGGTAGATAATGACTTTGGAGAGCAAATCATTAGAGATTTAGTAATTCCTTTAGAAAAAGTAATGAAAAAATCACGATCTTTATAAAACAGAATACTGATGTTTTATAATGCTTAAAAACCTTTTTAAAAAGACTTTTGATATAAGAGATGGCGAAATACACATCTCTTTTTTTATGCAGTTATATATCTTTCTGCTAATCTCTGTCCTTTTAATGGTAAAGCCAACGATCAATGCTTTATTTCTCTCTAAATTAGGCGCAGAACACCTTCCATATGGTTATATATTGGTAGCGGTCATCGCATTAATAACCATGTATTTTTACAATAAGGCAGTTAAAAAGTTTTCCCTTCGGAAAATTACTATTAGCACGCTGGTATTCTTTAGTACAAGCTTTTTACTTTTAAGTGTATTAATGTATGCCGGAGCACTGAGTAACTGGTCACTCTATGCTTATTATTTGAGTGTTTCGCTATTTGCAGTATTAGTTACCTCCCAGTTTTGGATCATCGCGAATATGGTGTATAATGCAAGGGAAGCGAAGAGACTTTTCGGATTTATAGGTGCCGGTGCCATTGCCGGCGGTATTTTTGGAGGATATTTAACATCTATAATAGCTCCTGCATTTGGAAATCGTGTAGTGATGATCGTAGCCGCGACTTTGCTGCTCTTTTGCATTCCTATTTTACAAACCGTCTGGAAAATGAGGGTTAAAAAACTCAATGCGTATGTGCGGAGTCAGCGAAAGATCAACGAGCAACAAACATATTCGTCTCCCTATAAACTCATCCTAAGATCCAGGCATTTAACTTATTTAGCTGCGATCGTTGGGGTAGGAGTGGTAATGGCAAAATTAGTAGATTTTCAGTTTAGTGATTTTGCCAATCGCGCGATCCCGGATAGTGATGAACTCGCTTCGTTCTTCGGATTTTGGTTTTCTTCCTTTAACGTTATAGCCTTATTAATTCAATTGTTTTTAACCAACCGTATGTTAGCTTGGCTTGGAGTAACTACTAACTTAATGATTCTCCCTTTGGGAATTGCAATTGGATGCCTCTTGTTTCTTACTTTCCCCGAACTGTGGGTGCTAATTATCATTAAAGGAATGGATGGTAGTTTTAAGCAGTCTATTAACAAAGCCGGAATTGAATTATCGATCTTACCAATTCCTTATCATATTAAAAATCAGGCAAAATCGTTTATCGATGTCGTAGTGGATAGTTTTGCCACAGGGCTCGCCGGACTATTATTAATTTTCGTTGTTCGCAGATTAGATCTTAGCACCACCTATATCACAGTCATCATTCTCCTGTTTTTATTTATTTGGATGTTTCTAATCTATAAATTGAGGGAAACTTATTTCGAATCTTTTCGCACCAATATTCAGAGTTCGTTAGAAGCAAATGAACTGGTGACTAAGAAAATTAGTTTGGCGGCTACTACTAAATCGGCTATCCAAATCTTAACAAAAGGCTCTGAAACTGAGATATTAAATTTACTGGACAGGCTCCACGATTATCGTTTTAAATCGCTTGAACCCCAAATTATAAAACTTCTGGATCATCCGTCGCATGCAGTGAAGGCAGCTTCAATAGAGCAATTGTACCTGTCTAGAAAAGGAACGGCTTCAAATAAAATTAAAGAACTTATTCATATCAAAGATGATGCTGTTGTTTTCAGAGCAATGGAATATCTGCTTCAACATACCGATATTGATGATGTCCGAATTTTTAACACTTACCTAAACAATTCTAGTGATTATATTTCAAACGCAGCGTTACTGTGTCTAGCCAAAGAATCTGCAGAAAATGAAAAGTTAGCGGTCAAATTTGATCTGAATTCCCGAATTCAGAAGAAAATATACGAACTTTCCAAAGACGATAATGACCTTCGCAAACAAGAGATCGCAGAGTTGCTAATTACTGTTGCTTACGCCAAAGAACCGAAGTTTTACAGCTTTATATCTGCGCATTTTAATAATAGAGACTCCTATGTGGTGGGACACGCCATTAAGGCAGCTGGGATTTCAGCCCATGCGCCATTTGTTGGGAATTTGATCGATTTTTTAGCCGATAAGGAGTTTCGGAAGAATGCTATTAGAGCCCTTCAGAACTATGGAGAGGGAATAAACAAAACGATTTTAGATCTGGTAGTCTCCGAAGATCTAAAAAACAAAGTAAAACCTCATATTCCTAAAGTTATTGAAGCCTCTAAAAGTAAAGATGGAATAAAATTGTTGATGCGATTATTAAAAAGTAAAGACTTTACTATTCGATTAGAAGCCGCGAAATCGTTAAATAAACTCCAACTTAATACACCAAATCTACGTATGGAGCAACGACAAATCACCAAGATCATTTTGAAGGAAAGCAGGTATTATAAAAACACCATCAATGCGATCTCAACTTTAAAGAAAATGATCGAGAACCAGGATTTCGAAGAGTCTGACGACGATGCGCTTACAGATCTGCTTATCGCTCGCGAGAGTTTATTGGAGATCCTGGAAGATCAATTAGAGCAAAGTTTAGAGTGCGTTTTTAAACTCTTAAGCCTAAAATATGATAGAATTGATATTGAGACGGCTTACTACGGACTTAAAAGTGAAATTCAGGATACAAAGATAAATGCTGTCGAATTCTTAGATAATCTACTTCAGTCTAAACTGAAAGGCTCTATGCTCCCTTTAATTGAATATCATATAATAGATAATAATGATTACAATACTTCTTCATTTGAAGTAGAAAATACGAGCGAAAGACAAATATTAGTTATGCTTCTGAAAAATAGGGGAGCCAAGGTAAAACTTGCTGTTTTAAATACCATGCAAGAACTGAAAGATCCATATTTTATCAAAGTGATTCAGCCACTTCTGAAACACAAGAATAAAAAAGTAAGGTATTTCGCAAAAAATGCCTTAGACGCCATAAGAAGAGAAACACCTATTCTTCAGTAATTATCTTATCGATTTGTCCGGCTAAATACATATGTGCTCCGGCCGAGTTCTTACTCAATACATTGGTCATTAAACATACGATATAATTCTTGCCGTTTGGATGCTCTACCGTGATCACAGAATTCATATAGTTGAATCTATTCCCTGCATAGTCTCCACAATACGTTGGCTTGGAGCGATCACAACTATAAAAACTTCCGGATTTAAAATAAACTCTTGCGCTGTCTAGTCTTTTAGATTGAGCATATCGTATTCTACGATCCGTAATATAAAGAAGGCGTTTCATTTCAAGACTGGATGCAGAATCTACAACCTTTCCTTGTTCTAATTGAACTAAATATTTCATAAGTCCTTTTGGAGTGCCTATACTTCCTCCCATACGTCCTACGTACTTGCCGGGACCGTTAGTGAACATACCACCTAAGCGCCAGTCGTCTTCTGTTATACCAATTTCTCGTAAAGGGTCATTTACAATTCTATTTGCATAGACTGTTAACGAATCGCGAGGCGTATCCTTAAAATAATTTTCTGATTCCTCTTCGGTTAAACGAGGGTAATCTTTACCAAAAGCCGACATCAACATTGCTTCTCTGTAAAGGACACTGGCGGCACCATTATTACTTACAGATACCATGTGATCTGCCCATTCAAAAAGGGTAAATTCGTCATTGGCGACAACTTGTCTTTTAACCAACGTATTTTTTTTAGAATCGTAAACCGGAATCGTATGGTGATCACCTACACCCCAGATGCCTGAGGTTACACGTTTATTACAAAGAAGCGAGATTCGCGCTTCAAAATCATCGGGATAAATTTTCGCTAGTTCCACAAAGAGTGCATTTAAAACCGCGATTTTCCCAACACTACCCGGCTGGTACCCCACGTTTTCCCTAAATGCTGCGTACCGCAAGCTATTGGGGTTAGAAATATCGAGTACAGCTGCAGAGTAACCACTACCGGGAAACAATCTGTTGATACGTTTGGCAAATGCAGCATCTTCAGTGAGAATGGAATCCACCAATTTATCTTCTATTGCTAATAAATTAAGCTTAATGTCTTCAATACTTGCAAAGGCACCTGCAGGAATTCTCGTGTATTTCTCCCCCGCATTAATTTTATTCTGAATATCTAATAACCGCACAATTCTCGATCTCTCATAACCGTCTATCGGATAGAATCCGAAGGATAAAAACGTGCATAAAACAAGTATAAATCCGAAGTATTTTTTCATAACATTACAATTTTGTAGAAAGTGATACTTTCTTAGTTAAATCGATATTTGGTGTGATAGAGGCTAAATAATCTGAACTTTTGGCCCGTTTATTCTCTACGAAAGGTCTAATCTGAAAAAGCCATAGTTTGTCGTGCTCGAAACCCAACTCCACATCCCAGGCTCCCTTGTATTCTGTTCCCGTTTCGGAAGGTATGGTCGTTCTTACCTTGGCAGCAATTTCCCGTATACTTTCCATATTCTTTTCATTGAGTATGGGTGCTTCAAAAGTAGTCACATTCTTAGTTGTTCCTCCCGTTTGCGGTAGTCGCAAATAGCCCGCTTCCCTGGCAGGAGCCAATAAAAAATTCTCGTTAGTGGTGATAAGTCGGGTCTCAGCAATTTGCCCGTCGACCGCACCTCCGGCACCACGACTAAAAGCTACTGTAAGGTCATCGTCATTGCCGGAATTAATACCTTTTGTGATTAAAACACCCGAATATTCAACATCTACACTGGGAATTATTAATATTGAGGGATATACATTTTCCGGATTGGAAAGATATTTCTGTCTCCATTTAAAACTACGTTCGGTGTAAGGTGATGCCCATACTTTTTTAATTCCTTCCAGGATTTTTTCTTCGGAAAGAATATTAAATAACGTCAAGTTTAATCCGGCGCCGGTAAATTCTTTTAAATCCTCCATATTTGTATCACTTCGCAGAAAAACAGGAACATTACCGATAGCGTTTCCGAAGGCATTGGCAAACTGAATTTTAAGATCTTTTTCAAACTGTGCATCGAGGGGCATTTTTTCTATGGCCTCTTTCAGTTTTGCTAACCTTATTAATTGGTAATTTTCAACTTCAGGTTCCGAAACGCCCTGTTTACGCTGGTATTCTGCCTCTGCAAAGGTAGTATTCAAAAAAGTCCAAAAACTCACATTTTCACCGGGCATTTCCTGATCCATATGCTTTCTGAAAATCCCAAAGGGAATTACGATTCCCTCAACCACATTTTCAGGAAACATCGACTTCAATTCGCCTAAATTGGCAGCCTTGGGGCCACATAGTTTACCCGAATCCTTCGCATTAACGTTCTTCATGTTGAGTACTTCACAAACGTCGAGTCTAATTTGTTCAACAGGAACGGCGATCTTTTCTTCACTTCTTTCAGTTTTACTAAAAAGTGCTTTTTCTTCAGAAGACATATCCTCTTCAGATTTTAAAATGACATTTCCTTTTCCCGAAACTGCATAAAACACCTTTTCACCAGAATATTTTGAGAGTGCCTTTAAATTGTCTCCCGATAAAGCTGCATTAGGAATCCCCAGGTTTCTGGCTAACAACTGAACATGAGAAACTAAATTTCCTTCAGAAACGGTCATAATCCCTGCAACAGGTTTTAAATCACTTGGGGGCTTTTGAAAAATGTATATTTTATCTGAATCAATTTCTATGTTTTCGGGAGTTCCTTCTATAACCACCAGTTCTCCATAAGCATATCCGGGATTTAACCCGCGAATACTGCTTTGTGATCTTAGATTGAGGACATTGTTTGAAATGGCAGATCTTTCGGCGATTAGCGCCCCTAATTTACTTACACTTTCCCCAAGATCTAAGGCCACACTCGATCGAATTCTATCGTCAATAAAGCCATAACTCAGGGGTTCGAAAGCGGTATAAATATCAACGATCTCCTGGTAATTTGCCTTAACCATAGAAGCACTCCATTCTACAACCCCACGCGCTGTTTGTAAAAAATTGTTTAATTCGTCTATAGAAAGTTCGGTTTTGTTAAGGTGTACTTCTAATTGAGATTTGATACTTTCCCATTCCCACAATTCGATAAGTCCGGTGCCGGCAGCCGAAAGGCTTAAATGACGAATTTTCTCCATTAGATCTTGTAAATTCTCCGGTTCCCATTCCTGCGTTTTCTTAAGTAAAACATCTTCTAAGGCATTCGAAAGATCGAGTAGGAGTAAACGATCATTCCCGTTAGTATCTGCGGTGATATCTGTTCTTATAACGCATAAAATATCTGCTAAAGCCGGAACAACCATATTGGGAGCTTCCAAATCGCTGTAGGTATCTAAGAATTGTAGAATCCTGGCTCTGGTTGTATTGTCTTTTGAAATTTTAAGTACCTGAGCCCTGAGGTTTTCCGTATTTAAGGGAGCATAAATTTCGGCCATGGTGTTCTGCAACTCCACGAGTTCGGTCTTGAGCTTTTCGGGTAAATTCTTCTCATGTTTTAACTGAAAATTCTTGACCATTTCAATGTCTTCTATCGTTGGATTACCGTGAATCTTTATTCGGGCATCCATAAATTTTGGAAATTCATCTGCGATAGTTTTTGATTGACTACGCATTAATTGAGCTAGATTACTATCCCCATCGTGAGGGATGTCTCTAAGCGATTGTTTCAGAAGAAAGAACTTATTTGTAATACGTTCATCTCTGGGTAAAAACTTCTGGTAGAACTCTACACCCCATTCCTGTTCGTCTTCAATCTGAACTGCACCACGATAATATTGTGATTTACGCTGAATCCACCCGTCATCAATGCTCTCCAGATATTTGTTTAACTGGTATTGTTTTAACCTGCTATTATTATTGGCTTCGTCCCAAAATTTAGTACGATCTGTACCGGCGAGTATTTCCCCAAAGAAGAGATGGTGGTTTTTGGCTAATTCTTTAGTGTCGTCTCGGTAACTGGCATGCTGAACTCCTTCTAAATCGTCTGGACAAGGGTCACGAGCTTCTCTTATCGTTCCGTCTTCACAAAACCAGTTTATGGCTTTATATGGACCCCTCGGATTTTCCTTAAAAAGCTTTATTTTTTCCTTTATAGCTGCATTAGGAAGTTCCTGAGCGACACTCACAGAGCATACCAATAGAAAAATTGAAAAAGTGAAAAGGTAAATTAATTTCATAAGATACATATTAACATAACAGGATGCGTACAATGCTATAAATTAGCCCAGTAAGATGCGTACAATAATTTGTATCAATGATAACATAATAGCTTCAAATGCGATGAACATTTAGAAGGAAATTAACAATTGTTTAAAAGTTATGTTAAAGCGAAGTTGGTCAATATACCTAAAGCGCATTATCCATTACTTCCTGTACAACTTCCGGATTGAGCAATGTACTTGTGTCTCCCAGGTTCGCAGTTTCTCCGCTGGCAATTTTTCGCAAAATTCTTCGCATAATCTTACCGCTCCGGGTTTTTGGTAAACCTGAAACAAATTGAATTTTATCCAATTTTGCGATCGGACCAATATGTTCTGTGATAATTTGATTGATTTCTTTTCGGAGATTCCCATGATCTCTGGATTCGCCGGTTTCTTTCAGAATAACATAACCGTACAAGGCATTCCCTTTAATATCATGCGGAAATCCAACAATGGCACTTTCTGCAACCGCCGGATGTTCATTAATGGCATCCTCGATAGGTGCCGTTCCTAAGTTATGTCCGGAGACAATAATAACATCATCAACGCGTCCGGTGATACGATAATATCCCGTACTGTCACGTAAGGCACCATCGCCGGTAAAGTATTTATTTTCGTAGGCAGAAAAATAAGTTTCCTTATAGCGTTTATGGTCATTCCAAATGGTTCTTGCCATTGCCGGCCAAGGGAACTTTATACAAAGTCGACCATTTACTAAGTTTCCTCTTAACTCCTCACCGTTTTCATCCATTAAAGCCGGCTGAATTCCGGGAAGCGGAAGTGTTGCATAAGTTGGAATGGTGGGGGTTGCATATGGAATTGGGGAGATCATGATACCTCCGGTTTCAGTTTGCCACCAGGTATCGACGATTGGGCAGTTTTTCTTACCAATATTGTCATTATACCAGTGCCAGGCCTCTTCATTTATGGGTTCGCCCACGGTTCCCAGAATTTTCAACGAGGTAAGATCGTATGATTCAGAAAAGTCCAGACGTTCTTTTGCTAAAGCTCTAATAGCTGTTGGCGCGGTATAAAATTGAGAAACTTTGTGTTTTTCGATCACCTGCCAGAATCTTCCGAAGTCGGGATATGAAGGAACCCCTTCAAACATTACTGAGGTTGCACCATTAGTAAGCGGACCGTAAACTATATAACTATGACCGGTGATCCATCCAATATCTGCTGTACACCAATACACATCATCTTCCCGATACTGAAATACATTTTTAAAAGTATAGGCGCTATAGACCATGTAACCGGCGGTGGTATGAACCATCCCTTTAGGTTTTCCGGTAGATCCCGATGTGTAAAGTATAAACAGAGGATCTTCGGCATCCATAATTTCCGGAACGCAATCGTGATAAGCTTCGTTTAATAAAGGCTGCAACCATTTATCGCGATTTTCTTTCATATTAATTTCAGAATTAATACGTTTTGCCACCAAAACCGTTTCTATACCTTCACATGATTCTAATGCTTCATCAACGATACCTTTAAGATCGATAGTTTTATTTCCTCGGAAAGACCCGTCGCAGGTTATGAGCATTTTACAATCGGAGTCATTTATTCGGGTTGCTAAAGCTTTGGATGAGAATCCGGCAAAAACGACCGAATGTATTGCCCCAATACGTGCACAGGCTAAAACTGAAACAGCCAATTCGGGGATCATAGGTACATAGATACATACCCGATCTCCTTTTTTAATTCCGTGATCCTTTAAAACATTTGCAAACCTGCATACACGTTCATGCAGTTGACGATAACTAATATGTTCGGCCTCCTCAGAGGGATCGTTAGGTTCGAAAATTAAAGCAGTCTTATTTCCCCGCGTATAAAGATGTCTGTCGAGACAATTTTCGGTGATATTCAGTTTAGCACCTTCAAACCATTTCACTTCAGGCTTGCTTAGGTCGTAACGTAACACTTTATCCCATCGCTTCCTCCACATAAAATTTTCTTCAGCGATCTCTTCCCAAAACGTTTCTGGGTCGCGAACAGATTTTCGGTAAACTTGAAAATATTCTTCTAAATTTTTAATATGGTAATTGCTCATAAACTAAAATGCTTTGAATTTTTGCACTGAATAAGGGTAAAGTTAAGAATCTATGGATTCGAGATGAAATTCGTTTCTGAAAAGAAATAAGAATCTCTGATAAATATATAACATTTCTTAATAACTTTTGGTGTATGGTTTAGCACAAAGTTGCTACTTTTACATTCTGAAAATTTGAATAAACTATTATTATGTCTGAAACTATTGAAAGAATAAAATGCTTGATCATTGGTTCCGGTCCGGCGGGATATACAGCAGCTATCTATGCGGCCAGAGCCGACTTAAAACCTGTCATGTATACCGGTATGGAGCCGGGTGGGCAATTAACAACAACAACCGAAGTTGATAACTTTCCGGGCTACCCTGAAGGAATTGACGGTCCAACCATGATGGTGCAATTACAGCAACAAGCGGAGCGGTTTGGTACCGAGGTGAGAATTGGTATGGTTACAGCCGTAGATTTTAGTGAAGAAATTGGTGGAATTCACAAGATCACAGTAGATAATACCACTCAATTAGAAGCAGAAACAGTTATTATTTCAACCGGAGCTACCGCAAAATATCTCGGTTTACCAAGTGAACAACGATTACGTGGTGGTGGTGTTTCGGCATGTGCAGTTTGTGATGGTTTCTTTTACAAAGGACAAGATGTAGCAATTGTTGGTGGTGGAGATACGGCTGCTGAAGAAGCAACCTACTTAGCTAATATCTGCAACAAAGTGACCATGTTGGTGCGTAAAGATTATATGAAAGCGAGTAAAGCGATGCAACACAGGGTAACATCAACAAAGAATATCGATCTGCGTTATAACACCGAAATTGATGAGGTACTTGGAGATATGGTCGTTGAAGGATTACGAATGGTTAATAATGAAACCGGGGAAAAAGAGACTATCGATATTACGGGATTATTTATTGCTATTGGGCACAAGCCAAACACCGATATTTTCAAGGGACAGTTAACAATGGATGATACCGGTTATTTGATTACAGAGGGGAAATCTACTAAAACTAATAAGCCCGGAGTTTTTGCTAGTGGAGATGTTCAGGATAAAGAATACAGACAAGCCGTTACTGCAGCCGGAACAGGCTGTATGGCAGCTTTAGATGCCGAAAGGTATTTGGCAACTATCGAATCTGAGGTTACTGCATAATACCCAGTTACATACATAAAACATCCAAACGGCACTACTGTTTGGATGTTTTTGTATTTTAGGAATATCCCTAATTATATTTGTTTCTGAAGTCAAAGATTTATCTTTGTTTGATTTGTCCAGTTTATGAAACCCTCTTTCCTTATTATTCTGTTTTTAATGTTACATTCTTCCGGGATTGTGGGACAGGATATGATTGGTGAAGAAGAATTGTTTCTGAAAAACTTAAATACTCTATATCAAGATCCAGATCAATCCATCCGTGTGGCTAATTTTTTATATGCGAATGCCGAAAATGATATTGAACAAACCAGAGCTTTATACCTTTTAGCCGAAAGTGAAAAATTAAAAGGTGAACGATCAAATAGCGTAGCCAATTTATACAAAGCGAAACAGAATCTCAAGGAAGGATCGAGTCCGTTTCTTTTATCATTGGTTTTAGTTTCTATTTCTGAAAGATGCCGTATTTCGGGAATGGATGATATCTCGATAGATTATTTGGCGCAAGCCGAATTAACATCAAAAAAGATACATTTGGAGCCACACCGGACCATTGTCGATACAAAGATCTTAATAGAGCGATCTGAGCGCTTGCAATCTAAATCTAATTATAAAGCAGCGTTAGAGTATTCTCAAAGAGCTGAAGCTATCCTAAAAGAAAAACCAGAGGTGTCTCCCGTTTTAAACGCTATGGTGGGTAATGAAATTGGCCATATTTACTTAGAAATGAACAGAGTGAATCTTGCCCGCGATTATTATAACCGCTCCCTCGATATTTTGCGCCAATCGGGATTAAAAAATTCATCGGTAGAAGCTACATCTCTATACGGATTGGGAAGAATAAGTTTGGCAGGGAAGGACCTTCAGTTGGCAGAGAACTATTTCAAAAGTGCGTTGAACAGTAAGACCGTTGAAGAAGAACAAGCTGTTTCAATAACTAAAGAACTTTCAGAAGTATATAAGCAAAAAGATAGTATACCGGCCTATAGAACCTATTATTTGGAAAGTTCAGCACTGGCTTCATCCATATCTACTTCAGAAAGAAGTGTACGAAATATTATACTTTCTCAAATTGAACAAGAACAGGAACAGCAATTACTTTCAAGACAGGAAAGTTACGTTTTAATAGGAGGGATCCTGGTCTTTGTAGTAGTAATTGGATTGTTTATCTATTTCATTTACAATAAAAAACTCGATAGGGAATATGCCAGATTTAAGAAATTACTTGAAAAAATTGAGAATGAAGAAAAGTTACATGCAGAAGAAAAATTGGACGCTTCACCAACTCAGTCTACCAAAAGTTTAGTTATACCCGAGAGCACAGAACAGGCTATTTTGGAACGTTTAGAAGATTTTGAAAAAAGCACGAAGTTTACAGATACCAACATGTCTTTAAACCTTTTAGCAAAGCAAATGAAAACAAATACAAAGTACATTTCTGAAATTATTCGTACCTCCAAAAACAAGAATTTCAATACTTATATTAACGAACTGAGAGTTAATCACATTATTCATTTAATGAAAACCGATAGAAAATACCTCACTTATAAAGTGAGCTATCTTGCCGAATCTTGTGGTTTTTCTTCGCATAGTGCGTTTACCGTAGTTTTTAAATCGATTACAGGCTTAACACCTAAGCAGTTTATTACGTTTTTAAAGAAGAGTAAAAAGGAAAAATCACCATCTTTTTAGTATCTTTCATTTCGATGAAAACTCAACAATTTTTGCGAGGGAAAACCTTTTTTTTTACAGTTCTGATTTGTGTTTATTTATGTAACATCGGTTATGCGCAAAACAGAGCTATGCTTGACAGTATCCGGGCAGAGGCGACACTTTTAACATATAGCAATCCGGAATTAGCGATAGAGAAAGGCTTGAAACTCGTTGAACTGTCTAATGATGCTCCGTCTTCACAAATTAGCGGACTCATTATCGTGGCTAATGGCTATGCGATCTTAAAAAACCATGAAAAGGTGTTAGAATACGCTTTTATGGCAGATTCGGTCGCCGAAAAAAGTAAAAATTATACCGATAGGATTCGGGTTTTAGGTTTTATTGGAGGGGAGTATCAACGACTTAAGTTGGGGAATAAAGCTTTGAATTATCTGGATAAGGCATACGAACTTTCATTACAGCAACCTTTACCCGACTCCCTAAAATTTCTTCAGGGGAATATTGTTTTTGTAAAAGGATTGATTCAAAAAGACAATTTGGGATGTGAATATGCAATGCAATATTTACTACAAGCCGAAGAAATATTCAAAAATAATTTAACATCAAAAGCGATTAATACCAGCTTGGGTATTGCCAATAATAATATTGGAGATTGTTATATCGAATTAGGAGAATATGAAAAAGCAAAGGAGAATTACAATGAGGCAATATTATTTGCTACAAAGGTAAATTCGGTTAAAATAATTGCTTATTCTGAATTAGGGTTATCAAAAATATTTTCTGCTAAAGGAGAGTATTTAGAAGCGATCAACATATTACAAAAGGCACTTTCTTCCTTAGAAAACATTAATGATATTGCAATGTATACTCAAATATACAAAGCGCTTTCCGAGAATTATTCTGAAATTGAGGACACCGAGAATTTCAATAAATATACTTCCCTTTATTTAGCCGAAGAGGATAAATTACTCAATGAAGAAAAAAAATCATTAAACACAATTGTGAATGACATCTCCTTAGATAACTCCGAAAAATCTGAAGCACAAGAGAACAAATACTTTTATCTTTTTATCATTTCCGGAATGCTATTGCTCATCTTTTTGATCTATATCATCAATAAGATCATCAAAAAGAGAAGAAAAATTGCCAAACACAGAAAAGAGGTTGATTCTGCAGAGAAAAGTGACGAATAAATATTAATATACTGTTAATCAGGGTCTTAAAGCTTTAAAAGTATTTTTAAATTTCGTGAAAATTCCCGAAAACCTAAAATATATTCCTTTTTATTACCTAATTTGAATTGTAGGTTTACCATCAACAATTATTAATTCAAATACTTTATAAAATGAAAAGATCAGTACTAATTTTCCTCCTGGTTGTTTTAGGATTTGGGACTCACATTTTTGCGCAATGTGACATTTCAGAGGATTTTGACGCGTACAATAATGGAGAGGTCCCAACAGATTGGACATTAATTAATGTTACCGATGGGACGAGCAATGTTTATGGAGAAGTAACTTCTAACCCTTCTTCCCCAACACCCCCAAAATATTTTAGGATGTATAGTGGAAATGCCACTACCGGAGACTTAACTTTAATATCTCCATTAAACGCAACTACTTCAGATGGTAATCATCGTTTAAAATTCTATTCTCAAGGAACCACAACTTCCAGTCTAATTGTGGGAACAATGGATACCGATGATGGAACGGGAGTATTTACTACCCTTGCTACAATTACATTGGCAGGGACGGCGAGCGATGATTGGGAATATAACGAATTGGTGATACCGGCAGGTACCGATCAATTTATCGCTTTCAGACATAATTTAGCAGATACTTTTGATCAAGTAAATATAGATAGTATTTGTTTAGAAACTATTCCAACATGTTTGGAGGTTGCTAACGTAGCCCTTGCAAACCCGACTCAAACTACCTTAGATCTGTCATGGACCGAAAGTGCATCGGGTGAAGATGATTGGGAATATGTGGTTCAGGAAGTTGGAACAGGAGAGCCAACTACAAACGGTATTGCGCACACTTCTACCGATGCCAATCCGATGGTTACTATAATCGATCTCGATTCAGACACCGAATATGAGGCCTACGTGCGTGCAAATTGTGGAGGTGGAGATTTTGGAGCATGGATCTATACCGGAAATACTGTAAGAACAGATTGTGATATAATCACCGAAAATTATTGTGAAGATTGGGCTGGAATTCCGGACAATTCGGTACCATTTTGTTGGACTGTTTATGATGACCCGGGAACCAGCGGACATGCCTATGTTGATTACGAGGGGTCTTATAGTAAAAATATGTTCGAATTGTACTTTACCAGTTCTACAGTTGTAGGAGACATCGTGGCTATTTCACCAGATGTATCGTATGCAATGGACGGAAACCACAGATTGAAATTTACCGCCGGAGGTTCAACGAATTCACCGGACGTACTTGAAGTTGGGACGATAGACAATATGGGGAATTTCGTATTCATTACGAGTTTTACACCTACGTCTGATAGAAATGTTGAATATTTAGTGGCACTGCCGGACAATGATCATTCAAATTACGCTTTCAGACATAGTGGAATAATAAATAAGTTCATTTGGATCAACACAGTTTGTATCGAAGATATTCCTTCTTGTCTTGAAGTGACCGATATTACGGCTACAAACATACAATACAATTCTGCAGATATAAATTGGAATGCAAGTGGATCTGCCGAATCTGCCTGGGAGTATATTGTTCAGGAATCTACTTTACCGGAACCTGATGCTTCAACAAGTGGAACCGAGACAATGACGCAAACTGTAACTGTGCCTTTGGCTCAGAATACTACTTATAAGGCGTATGTACGTGCGAAATGTGATGCTACCGATTTTGGTGCCTGGATCGCGTCTTCCGAATTTACTTCGGCATGTGACGGGTTTGTTGCAGAATATCAAGATGGGTTTGAAGGAGCTAATGTAAGTGGTGAAGAAGTAAAACCGTGTTGGAATGTTATTGACAATACAAACGGAGATTTAAAAGCGTTCTCTTCTACCTTTGGAATAGATCCTTCGGAAGGTTCTTTAATGGTAAGAATGTTCTTTCCTACATCTGCAGATCCTGAAGGTTTGTTTCTGGTGTCTCCCGAATTCTTCGATTTCGAAGCAGACAAGCAATTGCGATTTAAAATGAACAAAAGAACAGGAAATGAATCTGAATTTGATGTAATTGTGGGTACCGTTGCAGATCCTAGTGATATGACAACCTTTACTGTACTTGACGATACTTCATTAAATGAAACAAATATTATCGCAGATACTTGGACAGAGTTCACAATAGATTTTACTTCCTACGATACTTCATTAGATCATCATTACGTGGTGTTTAAGCCTCAACACTCAGGAACAGGTTCTAGCATGTACGTTTTTATGGATGAATTTAACTATGAATACGTAGATCCTCAAGGTTTGAATGATGAGGTGGTTACGGCACATATACTAACTGCTTCAGATGACTTTATGTGTAATAACGCTATTACGGGTGATTTTGTTGGAGCAACACAGTCTGTTGAATTTCCGTGTACAGGTCCAACATATTCAAACTATAATGATATATGGTATCGCTTTACACCAACAGAATCCGGAATTTATGCTTTCGGTCTAGATGCTGTAAACGGAGATGATATGAATATGTTTGTTTTCGAGGGTTCTTCAGTAGATTTAATGGCAATAAGTTCTGGTTGTTCAACCCGATTCACTGCCGAAACTTTGGAAGCCGGAGTTACTTATTTTGTTTCCATTGCGAGTCCTACACCAAATGCAGAGTTTTCATTATGTGTGTATAAATACCCTGAAACACCTGTAAATGACGAGATAGCAAACGCACAAGTATTACTTGAATCTGATGACAGAACTTGTAATAATATTTTATCCGGATATACGGGGTCTGCAACCTTTTCTACAGATTCTGCTTGTTCTTCGGCTACCGTTGATGTTTGGTACACTTTTACACCGTCAGAAACAGGTGAATATACATTTAGAAGACGTTTCGTAAATGGTTCTGCGGTAACAGGAGTAAGTGTCTACTCAGGAACTCCGGGCAACCTGACTTCATTAACTGCTTGTGGTGGTCAACGTGTTTTGGCAGATCTGGTACAAGGAGAACAATATTATGTCGCTGTCTCAACTTCACCGCTGTCTCAACCGGTATATTTTACATTGTGTGCTTATAAGTCGCCACCACCACCGGATAATGATATATGTGAAACTCCATTAACATTAACTGTAGGCTCAACTTTTGAAGAAAATGAGATCGTAGGAACCAATATTTCAGCTACAGTAAATCTAGTAGGTTTACCACTACCAACTTGTGGAACTCTTGAGTTTGAGGAATATGGTCGTGATGTTTGGTTTGAAGTTGTTGTGCCAGAATCAGGAGCTTTTGTAGTAGAAACTCGATTTGAAGACGATTCTTTATTAACCGATACGGTCATTGAAACCTATACCGGAAGTTGTGGATTAACGACCTTAATGCCGTTTGAATATGAGTTGCCAAGTGGCGCCATGACACATTGTAGTGACCAGTTTATCATTGGCGGTGGCAATCAATTTGCAGGTATGCGATTTACAGATAAACAACCGGGAGAAACTGTACTTGTGAGAGTATGGGGTTGGGCACGACAGTTTGGTGATTTTAGGATTTCGGCATACGATGATACAGCCAGCTGTCTTTACCCTAACGACGTTGAAATTACCGATGTAACAGATACTTCGGCGGTAATTTCGTGGAGTGAAGTTATCCCTGCTCCAATAGGTGGATACGAGTATATCGTACAATTGGCAGACACCGGATACCCTGGTGCAGCTATGGGAACTTCAACTATAGAGACTTCAGTTCTGGTTGAGAACTTAACGCAGGATACAGATTACGAAGTTTATGTGAAGTCAATTTGTGATACTAACGAAAGTGCGTGGGACGGACCGTTCCCGTTTACCACAGATGTAACTCTTGGTGTGACAGATATCGATTTAGAAAACTTCAAATTTTATCCAAACCCCGTGTCAGATGTACTAAATGTTTCGTACACAGAGAACATCAATACTGTAACAGTATACAGTCTTTCAGGAAAATTACTTTTTACTGAAACCTTAAATACCACTAACGGTACTATTACAATGTCTGGATTAGCTTCGGGATTATACATCCTGGAAGCGCAAACAGATGCATCTAACTTGGTATTTAAAGTATTTGTTAAATAATTGTATTACAAATTAAGTACCGGTAAACCACCTCCTAGCGAGGTGGTTTTTTTTATCCCCTTATCAGGGTAATTTTATAATTGGAAAAAATCTTGAAATAAATTGATTATATTGTATTAATCAATTGCTTATGAACAATTATACCCGGTATCTAATAATCCTTCTCTTTTTTGTTGAGTTTACGTATTCGCAAACACCGGAGTTTAGTGTTGCTAATGATCTTGAGGAATTCGTAGACAAGGGCGACTTAACCGCTTCAGATACCGACTATTTAATCACCAGCCAGCATATTAGTAGTACGAGTAAGGTGCATCACGTTTATTACAGTCAGATGTTAGAAGGAATAGTGATCTATGGTACAGAATCTTCGATACATTTGCTTCCGAATGGAGAAAAGATAAGCGCTAACAATAGATTTATCCATAATGCAAAAGCAAAGCGTTATGGCTCTGGGGCGCCGCAGATCACTTCCGAAGCAGCCATACAAATCGCTGCAACAAGGCTGGGCTACAATATTACTAAACCCTTAGTGGTTCTTCAGAATAAAAACAATTCACGGGGTAAGACTCTCTTTAGTGATGGCGGAATATCAATAAATCCGATCCCTGTAAAACAAATTTACACGTTAAACGATTCTAACCACTTGGTTCTTGCATGGGATCTAATGATTCAGGAATTGGCAAACGAACATTGGTATACGGTCCATATTGATGCCATTTCGGGAGAAATTTTGAGTACTCGAAGTAATGCGTATGAGTGTTTTAATTTTCCTTCGGAAAGACATTCGGTCATCGAAAATAATAAGAGAGAAGGAAGTTTACTAACCAATTCGGTAAATGATCAAGATAACAACTCGGGTTGCTCTGAATGCTACGAAGTATTTGCGCATCCTAACCCCGATCCGTATAATGTTGAAAGAACTATAGAAGTTCAACCTGCACATAACATTGCTTCTCCCTTTGGATGGCACTATATTGACGGATCTCCAAATCCGGTAAATACAAAAACAACAGGAAATAATATTCGAGCTTATGAAGCGGGCGATAACAATGGTTATCAGCCGGAAGGTTTTACAAATCTGGATTTTACGGGATTCCCTTTTGATTTGAACTATTCAGTAGGCACACAATATGAAGATGCAGCCATCACAAATATGTTTTATTGGGGTAATATAGTGCACGATGTGATGTATATGTACGGATTTGATGAATATGCGGGAAATTTTCAAGAGGTTAATTATTTTACCAATGATCAGGGTGATAATGATCCGGTATTGTTAGAAGTTCAGAGTGCCACCAGACCTTGTAATGCCTCTTTTTTAATTCCTTATAGCGGAACTCCTCCCGTGTTAAAAATAGGAACCTGCGATACGAAGGATGGTGCTTACGACAATACTGTGCTAATTCATGAGTATTCGCATGGTACCAGTTTACGTTTAATTGGTGGGGTTGAGAATGATAATTGTTTATTGAATGGGGAACAAATGGGCGAAGGTTGGAGTGATTGGTATGCTCTAATGATGACAATGCGGCCGGGTGACAGCAGTACAGACTTAAGGGGAATAGCTAACTTCTATAGAGATACCGGTCCATATAACGGAGGAATACGAGAATTTCCTTATACCACCGATATGAGCGTTAATCCACTAACCTACGACTCTATTAAAGGTACACAAAGCGTACATGTTGTTGGTACTGTTTGGGCATCAATGCTTTGGGAGGTTACCTGGAATTTGATAGATGTCTTTGGGTATGACCCAAATATTTACAACTTTACAGGTAATATTAATCAGGATGCAGGAAATGTTATGGCAATGGCAATAGTTACTGAAGCCTTGAAATTTACACCGTGTTATCCCGGATTTATTCAGGCCAGAAATGCTGTTATTTATGCCTATAAAGCAATTTATGGTACCACTTATGAATGTCTTCTGTGGAATGGGTTTGCAAAAAGAGGCTTAGGGGTTAATTCAAATCAGGCAGATCCAGATAATGTAAACGATGGTTCTGAAGGTTTCAATTCGATAATTCAAACCGCAACCTTTGAAATTGCCGACCCGGAAATTTGTTTGGAAGAAGGGGATGTAACCGGGTTGGGTGGAGGCTCACCTTTTGGGGGAGTATATAGTGGTGTAGGAGTAACAGATGATGGCAATGGATTAACATATACTTTTACCCCATCCATAGCAGGTCTTGGATCTCATGAGATTACTTATACTGTTGAAGATGGAATTTGTACTATCGCTTCCCAGGATATTGCTAATTTAAGTGTTTATGATGACCAATCACCGCCTATAATAAATTGTTATCAATCATTCTTGGTGCAGGCCGATACTACAACCGGGTTTTATACCATGGAAGATTTTTCATCCGATTTAAATGTGAGAGATAATTGTTTTCAACCTCCAGTAATTACTCAAGTACCACCTGTAGGAGCTCAAGTGCCAATTGGGGAAACCACTGTTACATTAACGGTTACCGATCTTTCAGGAAATACTGTTGTATGTAATTTCGAGCTGTTGGTTAATGGATTTGATTTTGGTTCTATTGGCTCTATTCCAAGAATTATATATGAAGTACATATCGTTCCCAATCCTGCTGAGGACCTTATTTCGATAACAAGTAATCTCGACTTGGGACAAATACGTTTACAAATAATGGATGTTAACAGTAGATTGGTTAAAGATATTGACTTACCAGCCAACACTACCGAGCATATTGTTAACCTAGACGATCTAACACGGGGTATATATTTTATAAAAATTAACTCCGATAGATATACGGAGGTTTTTCAAATTAGTAAAAAATAATCATAATTTTAGATTACAACAATTAGTGAAACTATTTAGGCATTCTATGATCATAGCTTAAAACACGTTTTAAGATCCAATCTCCGCTGTCATTTAGTAGCCAAAGATGTGTGAATTTTGCAATACTTCCGTCTCTTTCCGGTTTTCCCTTCGGTTTTTCGTAAAAGCGATGTTCTCCCATTTGAATAGCTCCGTAGAGAACCCCGTTGTCATACAATGGAAAAACCTTAACACTTTCAGAAATTAATTCACGTCTGGAGACAAAATCTTCAGATTTACAGATACCATTTTTAAAGATTTCAATAAATTCTCTCTTCGAGTGGGTAATTCCGCCTTGATCATGGTAGAACTCAAGATCTTCGGCAACGAGTCCGTCATAAACCGAAACATTGCATGTGTTAAACCCAACGTTGAATACCAAACTATCTTTTCGTAATAAGGTTTTAAATAAAATGGAAGAGGAATCAACTTGTGCAAATAAGCCAATAGATATTAAAAAGAGGCTAGTAAATAAGAATAATTTTTTCATTTTCTTCGGAATAAAAATCCGCTCTAAACCTTGCGATAGCGAGAAAGATCTAAAACGGATTTTCAGGGTTGGTTAATTTAATTTTTACATTTTTCGAACGCTACCCGAGTGACTATCATTCTTTGAAACTGCAGCAGGATCGCCATAATATTTTATGTTTCCACCACTTGAGGCTTCCGATTGTAATTTTTCTTTTACATTCACAACGATATCGCCACCACTTGAAGCATCTGCTTTACAATTAATTACCAGTAGTTCTCGCGCATTAAGTTCGCTTCCGCTGCTGGCACTTGCTTTAAGAGAAGTAGCCTTGCCAGTTACTTTTATATCTGCTCCGCTACTTGTTTCGGCAAACACTTCTTTCGCCATGATCTCTACTTCCAGGTCGGCACCACTGCTGGCATCGAGCGTAATATTCTCATTTTTAAGAACCGAATTAACGATCACATCGGCTCCGCTGGAAGCAGCAACATGATTTACATTCACATAAGTAACATGAACTTTTTTTGCTTTAGATCTTCCAATACTCTTGATGGTTGTAACGTGCAGCTTTCCGTTATTAATTTCAGTTTCAATAAACTCCTGAAGATTCTCATCTGCTTCTACCACGATTTTATTTTCGTCACCCTGAGTAAGGTAAACATCTAGTCCCGCACTTCCTTTTACCTGATCAAAATTTGAAGAAACAGGTCGCTCTTCGGTGGTGACGTTTCCATTTCCGTTTACTTGTCCGAAGTTGATATCAAAGTTGCATGAAGTTAGCGCCGTTACAGCAACTACAGCGATTAAAATTTTAAGTGTTTTCATAATTATATTTAGATTTTTAGTTGTTAGTTTAAATTCCTGTGGTATCAGATTTCTTTTGAATGTTAACCTCAATACCATCTTCGTCCAGAATTATTCTATGACTTTCATCGTCGTCATCATCAAAACTATTCTCGAGATCTCTTTCCCAATCTGCTTCATAATCGTTAGAGTCTTCATAAGATTCTTCAATTGGGCAATCCAGACATTCGGTTTTGTTTTCGAGAATTCGTAGGTAATGTTCCTCATCCCCATTATCTAAAATATCTTTATGATATGAGTTGTTTCTATGAAAAGAATAGGTGTTTTCTTCTGCATAAAGAATAGTACCAACAGGAAGATATAAAATGATCTCAATTTCCTGATCTCTGTACTTGTTTTCTATATCTGTTATAAAGAATCCATCCAGTAAGAGTTTCCCATTCTCAAAGCTATAGTTATAGTTTATAGCTTCAGCTCTCTTTTTAGCGTTTAGGAAACTATTTCCTTCGGCTTTCTTTTCTATCATCAACTTGGCCACGCTGTCTCTTGTATGTCGAACAATAAGGCGTATGTCGTTAGAATAGATCACTTTCTCATCGTTTTCGTTGTACTCGATCTTTAAACCGCCATGTCTGTTTACGTCGTAACTGTATTGATTATCTGCTCTCATAGCTAAACGTAATGTGTCACCGGTTCTTACAGGTAGGCTATTTTCGGTTATAAAATCTCCATCGTACGCTTGTTCTGTGGCTTGTTTAATTCCTATGATTCCCAAACCGATAAGTGAACATACCCATACTAATAGGAGGATGATTTTTGCAGGTGTTCCTATAGATTTCAGGTTATTGATAATTAATTTCAGACCTAAAATAAAGAGTGCAAAAAATGGTATTCCTACTGCGAAAAATGTAAGTAGAGAAATTAGCCAAATTGGCGAATTGGTGGTATCTACCAGTGAGATATAATCCATTACTTCCCCGTGTCCCCAAAAATCTATTGAACCAAACGTAAAGAGCCCAATAATGAGTCCGATTAAGGTTGAAAGTGATATGATTATTAACAATATCCCGAAAAACTTGACAAATATTTTTAAAAGTGTTAGAAGGATACTACCAAGCGTTTCGAAAAAACCGGAAGCTCCGCTTTTTACTTTTCGCCCGTATTTGTCATAGTCTGCGTTTTTTACTTTATCCGCGACAGTATCATATCCTTCCTTAAACTTTTTTTCAATGTTGGAGATATTGATAGGTTCCCCTGTCATTTTTAACTTGTCTGAGGTACTCACGGCAGCGGGTACCAGGATCCAGAATAAAATGTAAATTATAATAAAGAATCCGCTGGAGATGATGGTTAAGAGTATCCAAAGCAATCTCACCCATATTGCATCTAAGCCCATATAGTGACCTAATCCGGAAGAGACTCCCGAAATAAATTTATTGTCTATATCTCTATACAATTGTTTATAAGAAGAATGCGACCTGCGTCTGGTAGCAGCCGGAGGAGTATCTTCGAAAATTTCTTCGTCCACCATATAGTCTTCAGGTTGCCCCATTACTGCAATAACCTCGTCTAATTCTTTAATCGAAATAACTTGCGAACTACTTGATATTTTTTCAGAAAAAAGTTCAGCAATACGCGCTTCTATATCTCGTATTATTTCATCGCTTCCCTGCGGATCTGATAATGATCGTTTTATAGCATCGAGATAGCGTGATAATTTTCCAAAAGCATCTTCGTCGATGTGGAAAAATGTGCCTGCTAGGTTTACATTTACTGTCTTTTTCATTTTTTAGTTTTTTCGCTGGTTACTCTATTCACTGCCTGTTGTAGTTCGCTCCAGGTAGTGTCTAATTCTTTTAAAAATAATTTTCCTGTTTCGGTCAAATCGTAATACTTGCGTGGTGGCCCACTTGTAGATTCTTCCCATCTGTAAGATAGAAGACCTGCATTTTTAAGGCGTGTGAGCAACGGGTAAACCGTTCCTTCAACGACAAGCATTTTGGCGTCTTTAAGGGTGTCGAGTATATCTGAAGTATACGCTTCTCCATCTTTTAGGATAGAGAGAATACAGAACTCTAAAACCCCTTTACGCATTTGCGCTTTTGTGTTTTCAATTTTCATAGGTGATTTCCTTTACTTTAAATAACTGTTCGTTTTGATTGATGCATTGTGGTGTTAAAATTGAGTCATTAGAATGACAATTCACAATTTCAATACTTGCGGTTTCATGGACTTCCTGACGTACTTCATTGCCAAGTAAGTTCAATACAGCTGCTAATAATAAACTAACTAACGTGCTCATTTTTTGATTGATTTTGCCCCGATTCTAATTGAGGTGTTGTTTTGATGAATGATATTGATAGTGGGTATTTATACAATTTTCCATTAGCTGCGTGAATGGTTGCATTGATTACTGCATAGAGTTCGAATACAAAGAGTCCGAATAACAAAATAGCAACGAGCGCAAATAATAAAATATAACCCGAAAGATTTTTAATTTCTGAAAACCTTACTTCACGAACCGTATGATCTATGGCGTCTACTAACGAAATAAAATCTGTAGCGAAAACCAATACAAAGGGAATACAAAGCGCACACAGTACTAAGGAATATAAGAATATACTCAATTGAAAATTTATCGCTTGCTTTCCATGTACATCAACAAAGTCTTTTTCTTTATTTAATGTCCATAATAAAAGAGGAGCAAAGAAATTTGCTAAGGGGAAAAAGAACTTTAAGAATGTTGATAGATGAATAAATGCACCTAAGTTTTTTTCGTTTTCTGAAACTGAATTTTCCATTGTTGATTAATTTCTTATACAAATATATGTCTTTAAGAAGGTATTATGTTACGCATAGTACTAAATATTAACATAATTTTAACATTAGGAAACTAGTCAAAATGTAATATCTTAGCTAAAAAATACCTCTTAATGCCACTAAAACCAAGTCAAATCAACACCTTTTTATTATTTAAACTACCCTCTGCTTTTTTTACCGGCGTACGTTTAAGATCTATCACGGAGACAACATGTGTTACCACCGTGAGACATAGATGGATCAATCAGAATCCGTTTAAGTCTCTTTTTTGGGCAGTGCAGGGAATGACAGCCGAATTAAGTACCGGAGCCATGGTCATGAGCGCGATAAAAGAAAGTGGTGAGAATATTTCGATGCTTGTAGCAAATAATAAAGCTACGTTTACAAAGAAGGCCAGAGGACGAATAGTCTTTACTTGCCAGGATGGTCATCTGGTGAAAGATGCCATCGAAAAAACGATTGCGACGGGGGACGGACAAACAATCTGGATGCGATCTGAAGGGGTTGATCCGGATGGCGATGTCGTGTCAAAATTCGAGTTTGAGTGGACCTTAAAACTAAAAGCCGGAAAATAGCAGGAAGTAAGTAACAAAAAAGCCATTGCTATTATGAAATATACAATTAAGTCTGAAAAAATCGTTTTCAACGATTATTTTAAAATAACAGAAGCAATTATTGAGCACGATCTTTTTCAAGGTGGTACACAGGAAGTAAAACGAAAGTGTTTCGATCGTGGCGATTCGGTCGCGATCTTGTTGTATGAAAAAGAATCCGATTCTTTGATCTTTACCAATCAATTTCGATATCCTACGGTTCAATCAGATTCAGGGTGGATCGTAGAGATTCCCGCAGGATCTGTTGAAGATAATGATATAAAGGAAGAACGTGCGAAAAAAGAGTTACTAGAAGAGATAGGGTATGAGATAAATAGTTTAGAGTTTGTTTCATCCTTTTACGTTTCTCCGGGAGGTTCCTCCGAACGTATTTTTCTATATTATCAGGAAGTGAGTAGTAAAAACAAGGTCGATGACGGTGGAGGAGTAGCTTCTGAGAAAGAAGATATTGAAATAGTAAAGTTTTCTGCTTCGGAAATAGAGAAGCTGCTACTCGAAAATCGCATTCGCGATGCGAAATCAATAATTGCACTTCAATGGTTTTTGCTTTTCAGAAGAAATAAATAATCCATACATCTCCTGTAACAATTTCTTGAAAACTACAACGAATATAGGAACCAAAACACAACTTTAAATAAAAAAATATGCAAGCACATGAGATAGATTACACCATCTACGGTGAAGAAATGCAATACGTAGAAATTGAATTAGACCCAAATGAAGGGGTTGTCGCCGAGGCCGGGAGTTTTATGATGATGGACGAAGGAATTAAAATGGAGACCATTTTTGGCGACGGATCTGCAAAGGATACAGGAGTAATGGGTAAGATCTTTGGTGCAGGTAAGCGATTACTTACCGGTGAGAGTCTTTTTATGACTGCCTTTTACAATACCATGGCCGGCAAAAAACATGTGAGTTTTGCTTCTCCATATCCCGGGAAGATCATGCCTATCGATCTCAACAGGTTTGGAGGTAAATTTATTTGTCAGAAGGATGCTTTTCTCTGTGCCGCAAAGGGTGTTTCTATTGGAATCGAGTTTTCGAGGAAATTAGGACGAGGTCTATTTGGTGGCGAAGGGTTTATTATGCAAAAACTGGAAGGAGATGGAATGGCGTTTGTTCACGCCGGAGGAACTACAGCAATTAAGGAATTAGCGCCCGGCGAAAAACTTCGTGTGGATACGGGATGTATTATTGGTTTTGACAGCACCGTAAATTATGACATAGAATTTGTTGGAGGAATAAAAAATACCATATTTGGTGGCGAAGGACTATTTTTTGCTTCTCTTACGGGTCCGGGTACAGTTTTTATTCAATCACTTCCATTTAGCAGGTTGGCCAAGCGAGTTTGGATGGCAGCACCTAAGGGTGGGGGTAAAGACAAAGGAGAAGGCAGTATTCTTGGTGGTTTAGGCGATCTATTAGACGGTGACAACAGATTTTAACACTGTTAAAATTGATTTCAAGTACTTTTGCTTTGTTTTTTTAGTTATCTTTAAAGAGCTTAATTTTTAAATCCGATCTGCCTATTGTTGAAGACTACCTAACTAACATTAAATCCAGTTTATACTATGGCTAGAGCAATGTTTGATTATACCAAAGCCGTGCTTGCAAAGGTAAGCTTTGATACTAATCTGTTCTGTAAAGAGTTGAAAAAAGCGATGACTAGATTGCTACCTTACGAAATTGAAGAACTCAAGATCTGGGTAGATTCGCTTATCAAACAGAACCCCCAATTAAATCAATGTTTAATTTATTTAAATCCATAAAAATAACCCTCCAAGGCGATTTGCTAAGGAGGGTTTTTAATTTTCAGGATCTAATTAGTTTTTTTGAGCTTTCGGACTGATGATCTTTACATCCTGAAATGCGATGGCACCTCTTATTACTCCCGAAATTACATCGAACAATGCATTGATGATCTGCATCTTTAATTCACTCTGACTGTAAATTATGCTCACTTCTCTTGCGGGAGACGGCTCATTAAAATAGTGTAAGTTGTTTTCTAATCCCTTCTGAAGATCTAATGTGTGCAAATACGGTAGTAAAGTCATACCCAAGCCTTCATTAGAGAGCTTTATAAGTGTTTCAAAACTTCCGCTTTCCAACTGAAAGGACTCACCGTTATTTAGCTTAGAAACTTTACACAAGTTAATCACTCCGTCTCTAAAACAATGCCCATCCTCGAGTAGTAAAATATCATCGATGTCCAGATCGGAGCTATTAATTTTTTCCTTTGTATGTAATCTGTGACTTTGGGGGATGTAGCCTACAAAAGGTTCGTAATACAAAACTCTTTCCTTTATTTTGTCATGGTACAAAGGTGTAGCAGCGATCGCTGCGTCTAGATGTCCGTCGTTAATTTTGGAGATGATCTCGTCTGTAGTGAGTTCTTCTATTTTAAGCTGTACTTTAGGATATTTATTGGAAAAGTTCTTTAAGAACATGGGTAATAAGGTAGGCATGATAGTGGGTATGATCCCTAATTTAAAAGTTCCACCAATAAACCCTTTTTCCTGATCCACAACATCCTGCATTCTTTCTGCTTCGTTAACGATGCTTTGCGCCTGACTCACAATTTTCTTTCCTACCGAAGTGAGTTCGATCGGTTTTTTAGATCTGTCGAAAATTTGAATTTCCAACTCTTCTTCCAGCTTCTGAATTTGCATGCTGAGCGTAGGTTGAGTTACAAAGGTTTTTTGCGCTGCCTTGGTAAAATTTTGATGTTCGGCTACGGCTAATACGTATTTGAGTTGTGTGATCGTCATATAGGTTGAGGTTTATACAAAGATACAATTTGTTATCGATAAAATCTATTACAATATTGCCTTAAGACGATTTTAACTATAGGGCTAAGTTTAAGAATTTAAAGCAACGTGTCTTTAGACTGCTTGATGTTCGGGCAGGGATAGAGGCAGATTAGCTCGTATTAGCGCAGCAATGCGACTAATGCCGAAAGCCCGGTGGCACAGATTACAGTGGCAGCCCGCCAAATAAAAAACCTCCTCTCGTTTACAGAGAGAAGGCTATTACAATTTAAATCGGAAAATTAATTACATTCTAATTTCCATATTAATTGGAGTTTCTGTTACCTCAAATTTGGCATCGTTCCATTGTGGCGGACCCATACTCATCACATTATTGGAAACACCATACATTTCTAAGGGCATCCCACTGGGATCGAAATCCATTTGTTTGTTCAAATTCTTATCGTGAAATAAAATGACTGCGTAGGTTCCCGGTGCAACATTTTCGAAAGTTACAGTGGCCTTACCCTCCACGATGTCACTTTCTGAACCAACTGAGGGATTTTTCATAAAATTTGCCTCCTGATATAATCCAACAACCACATTCCCTTCATTGCTTTGAACCGGTACTGTGATGGTAATAGTTGTTCCTTCGGAAGAGCTTTCGCCCTTAGATTGAGCGATTGTACTGAAAGAAGATATTAAAATTGCGATAGATACAAATAGCGTTTTCATAATTAATGGTTTTTATGGTTATTATTTCTGAAACAAAGATGCAAACGATCCCTCTTGTGAAGTAATGAAAACTACCGAACTGTCGCTTTTTGTGGCTGAAATGTGTTTTTGGGCAGAGTTAGCAGCTTGCTCTTAGCGTCCTGAAGGGTAGAAGCAGGATGAAGGAAGCCGGGTACTGGAAGTTAATTGTAGGTTAAAGTAATCCTCTGGCTTTTATCTCTAAGTATTTATTGATCGTATTTACTGTTAGATCCTGTGGGGGCGTTAAAATAGTCTGGATCCCTCGCTGTTGAAGTTCCTTCACCATCAGTTTTTTATCAAATTCGAACTGTTGTGCTATAGTTTGATCGAATATTTGGAAAGCAGTCTCTACTTTACCTTCTGTGAGGAGTTTTAGTTCGGTGTTTTCAAAAAAGATAACAACCAACACGTGTTTTTTAGCAATCGCTTGTAAGTATGGTAATTGTCTGCGAAGTGATGAAATATGTTCAAAATTGGTATATAATAATAACAGACTTCTATGTGTTATTCTGCGCTTTATATGTGCCTGTAACATTCCATAATCTGCGTCGAGGAATTTTGTATCGACATTGTACAATGCCTCCATAATGGCATTGAGGTAGGTTTTCTTGGCATTTGCGGGAAGGAACCCACCCACTTTGTTGCTAAAATCCATCATCCCTACTTTGTCATTCTTTTTTAAAGCAATATTAGAAAAAGCTAGAGCGCTATTAATAGCATAATCTACTAGCTTTAATTCTTCAAAAGGCATTTTCATTACTCTACTGGTATCAATAATAGAATAAACGGGTTGCATTTTCTCATCCTGATACTGATTTACCATCAACCGGGCATTTTTTGCGGTCGATTTCCAATTTACGGTACGCACATCGTCCCCAACCACGTATTCTTTAATTTGCTCGAATTCCATGGTATGGCCAATACGTCTAATTTTCTTTAAGCCGATGTTCGAGAGTCGGTTGTCTATCGCCAGAAAGTCATACTTCTTCATTTGGATAAACGAAGGATAAACTTTTACCATTTGTTCATTACCAAAAATATAGCGTCTTCTAATAAGACCTATTACAGTTGAGGTATAGCAATTTAGCTTTCCGAAGTAATATTCACCACGATCTACAGGTCTTAATTCATACTGAAAAGTATCGGGTATCTTGGGAGCGACTTTCGTTTTTCTGAAAAAGTCTCTTTTTTGAAATTGAAATGGTAATTCGTCGATTATTGCAATAGAGAGCGTAAATGGGTGATTGTTTTGTAATTGAATGATGACGGTATTTTCATCACTATTTGAAAATTTTTCGGGTAGGATTCGTTTCGCTTTTAACCCCTGTTTGCTATAAAGCATCGCAAATTCAAAAAGAATAAATAGCGAAAATCCGAATAACATTAGCCATGTAATTCCATATAGTTGAGGTATCCAATAGGAAATTAAGAACAGGATGGAGATGCAGGTCATTCCGTAGAAAAACCTGGGCGTAAAGTAGAAGGATTTAAGCAATTTTATCACTTAGCGGGGTATTTCGATGGATTGAGCGATCATTTCTATTACAGACTCAGTAGTCATGCCTTCCATTTCACGTTCGGGTGAAAGAATAATTCGGTGTCTTAGCACTGGCGCTAATCCACGTTTCACGTCTTCGGGGGTTACAAAATCTCTTCCGTTAATTGCAGCAAATGCTTTGGCGGCATTCATGATCGCCAGGGAAGCTCTGGGCGATCCCCCTAGATATAAATGCGGATGATTTCTCGTTTTATCTACTATTTGAGCGATATAGGTAAAGATCTTATCTTCGATTAAAATATCTTGCACCTGACTCCTGAACTTCTTTAACGACTCCGGACTGAGCACACCTTCAATTTTATCTTCCGGGGGTGATTGTTTGCGGTCATGATGTGTTTTCAAGATCGTAACTTCCTGGTCAACATTTGGGTATCCTACTTTAATTTTAAAGATAAAGCGATCCAGCTGTGCTTCGGGGAGGGCATAGGTGCCTTCCTGCTCCACTGGATTTTGAGTTGCCAGAACCATAAAAGGGAATTCCATTGCATATTCGTGACCGTCCATGGTAATTTGACGTTCTTCCATAACTTCAAACAGTGCTGCCTGCGTTTTAGCTGGTGCTCTGTTGATCTCGTCGATAAGGATTATGTTAGAGAAAATAGGACCTTTTTTAAACTCAAATTCTGAGGTCTTCATATTTAAGATCGAAGTTCCTAATACATCGCTTGGCATTAGGTCCGGAGTAAATTGAATACGACTAAAATCTGTTTTCAGGGTTTTAGCAAAAAGTTTTGCGGTGATGGTCTTTGCGATCCCCGGAACACCTTCAATAAGTACATGACCTTTAGCCAGGAGCCCTACGATCAACAGTTCCACAAAATCTTCTTGCCCTATGATGATCTTACCTAACTGCTCTTTTATTTGGGTAACAGCTTGTTTTAATTCGTCTAAGGGAATTCTATTATTAAAATGTAATTCTTCACTGGGTTTTTCAGGGTTTTCCATCTATTTTTTCTTTAAATGAGGTAATATCTTTATATAGTTTTATCAGTTCGGTCTCGCTGGTTGTTTCCTGATGCTCAACTTTTTCAATAAAAGTAAAGAGATTTTTTGTGTCTTCTACGGTGTTTCCGCTTCTGGCAGCCACGCTGCTAAAAAAGCGTGTGTTTATATGGTCTGTAGGGACTCGCAGACGAGTTCTAACAAACTCAAGAAATAGAACAATTTGTTTCTTGGCAATTTCGTGATTCTCTTTTTTATCAATGTACATTCCCGAAATAGTTCGCGTATACTCGTAAGTTTTGTTCGTTAGCTTCGGCATGATAGGAATACTTCGCTGTTTTCTCTTCCCTTCAAATAATACAAAAAGTAATACTCCTATAAGCAGTATATAGTAGCTCCATTTTAGATATTTGTTATTTAATAAAACGTGAAGGGGGGAAATGTTGATCCGTTTACCCGATTTGTAATAGGTGTCGAAGAAAAGCTTGTGATCTGTATCGAGGTAAGCTAAAGCATTTTTGGTATAGGCTGCATTATCTTTTTCAAGGAGAAAGTAATTGGTAAATATTTCGGGTTGGCTATGTAAGTACAGGTTGCCGTCCCCAAACGGAGCTTTAATATAATTTACAAGAGGCTCATCTATTTTCAGCACATCGTCATATGGTTGTGCAACCCCAAGTACAGTTTGTGATAACGTATCGATCTCTACAAAATATTTAAGATCCAGGTTTCTTTCTATATGATAGGGTTTAGAGTTTTTAAATTCACTGTTCACAAGCTCAAGCATGGGTTGCGTTTGTATTCTATTAAACAAAAACGCAGTTCGAATGTCCAGATTTAACGTATCGAGAAGGTTACTAGACAGGTGGCTTGCAGAGATATAAGCGGTATTTCCCTTAGAAACCCAGTCTAGTAGTAATTCGAGCTCGATATCGTCGAAAGCTAGGTGATTATTGACAACGAAATAAGTCCCTGTGAGGGTGGAGTCCTGTAGTTTTTCGAAAGGAGGAATTGAAACTTCTTCGAGTTGGTTTTTAAAATTATCTTCCAGCAAATCGAATAGCACATAAGTACCAAATGGGATCTTATCCATGTTGTGATAGCTGGGAAACCAATTTACAGGCTGAGGCTTTGTTGCTTCAGCGTACACCAAAATGCCGAGAAGGACAATGAAGAATCCGAGTAATATTTTCTGCGATCTACTCAACGGTCTTTGGTTTTATGGAGGTTAAACCCTGTTCAAGAGCGGTGAAAGTTCGTTGGGCTTTGTTGTAATCTTCTTCGGAAACACTAAAGCTTCCATACCAAATGTAGTCGTAGAGTACTGTAACTTTAGCGAATTGATGGTTTAGTTTTTCGGAAGAAATTTCGGAAATATAATCGGTATTTGTTTTATCGAATTCATATTCTATCACTTCCGCTTCGGTAAGTTTTTTCAGAATTAAAAGATAATAATATCGTACTGCTAGTCTGTAGTCTTTATTCTGAATTGCCTTCTGTATAAGTTTACGGATATCTTTCGTTTTTATGATCTCTTCTTCTTCGGTGAAGAAAACTCCGGGCTGTTGTTTCGATTTGAAGATTGTCGCTCCGGGATTCAACTTTAAAAACAGCCAAACAACAAATACCACCACTAAGGCCACAATAAGGTAAGGCAAAACACGAATAACAGTAGCCCAAAACGGTCCGGGCGTTACTCCTCCAAAAACCCAACGCCAAAAGCTGCTCCAAAGGTTCCCCAGCCATCGTTTAAATTGTGTCCACCAGTTCTCTTCAATTTCTACCTCCGTATAGTTAAAGTCGTCATCTGCTTTGTAGGCTTCAATTTTTTCTTGGTCGAAATTTAGGGGAGGATTAGCCTGGGCGGTGTCATACATTACAACCTTCTCTGTTTTTTCCGCAATAGAGTCCTGCTGCGCGTAAGCACTTCCGAAGAAAATAAAGAGAAGTAAAAGTAATGGGAAACGCATCATTATTCTTGAGTTCCTATAGCATCAATTGTTTCCATAGTTCCGGTAAAATTCTTTTTTTCATTTAAGTTGAAATAAACGAAAACGGCACATATTACTATCACAGTATGTAACAAATATTGGGCTACCACAGCAATCGCATTAAGTATAATGTAAACAGTATCGAACATGGAAGTTGGATCCGGAGAGGCTTGCTCGGCAATGGTGAACATTTTAATGAACATATAAATGTATTGTGGAATATTAAAGATCATGAGAATAATATAATACAATATGAACATGACCAAAAGTGTCGCAAATGTGATCCACCATTCCCCTTTTATTAATTGGAAGCTATAACTGATGGTGTCCATCACATCACGATCTTCAAAAACATGAATGGCATAGGTCGTAATTAGAACTGTCCCCAGATAAATACCCGGAATAACACAAAAAACAATTCCTACACCGGTTATTAAAGCGACAAGAAAACTTAATCCTATTAAAGACCAAAATTTTGATCTTACACCTACTCTCACTTCATTTACATCTACAATTCCGTTATTTTTAATATACGATTTGATATAATTTAGAATAGTTCCGTAAAGTAGCGCATAGAAAGCTATTATCGAACACAACATCAGTAAGATCGCCAGCACTGCATTAAAGGTGAAATTGCCTATTGGACCGGAAGGATTAGTCAAGTCGGCAAAACTTCCCAAGGTCGTAGACATGTAAAAGATATAAGAAGCAACGACTAAAATTAGTGCGGGTCCTGCAATTTTAAAGATTAGAGTGAAAAGCTGTTTCCATTCATTCCGAAGAAAACTAAAAGTATCTCCAAGAATAGCTCCCAGATCTCTTTGTTTTTTAAACTGTATCAACTTGTTCTGCATGTCTTCTTTTCAATTTTAGAGGGTAAATCACGTAATAAAAGAGTATTAGATAAAGGGATCCGCCTATTATTAGAATCGCAAGCCAGTCGGGCATTTCGGTATGTCTGGTCACAAATCCTTCCAGAAATCCGGCAATTATAAAAAACGGAATAGTACTCAGTAAAATTTTTAGGCCTGCTTTTGCTCCTTTTACAAACGATTGAAGTCTGGTATATGTACCGGGGAATAAAATACTACTTCCCATGACGAGTCCTGCGCAGCTGGCAACTATGATTACAGATATTTCTATGGTACCGTGGATCCATATTGTGCGGGCCGATTCCCAAAGCATTCCTTGTTCATAAAAGAAATACTGAAATGACCCTAGCATAATTGCATTTCTCATTACCACGTATAACGTACCTAAGCAGAGTAGAATGCCGTAGCTAAACGCCGTAAGTGCCACCCTGATGTTGTTGATGGTGATTCCGAGAAACATGGAGACTTCCTCCATTTCTTTATAGACCGCCATAGGATCGCCATTCTTTATATTTTCAAGGGTCATGTTTACGTATCCATCGCCAAGAATTAGTCTGACAAAATTACCATCGGTTGCGGCAGAGAACGCTCCAACGATCGAGAATAATAAGAAGGTAGCAAAGGCTATAAGCAGGTGTTTTTGATATTGCGAAAAAAATAGTGGAAACTCTTTTGTATAAAAAGTAATAAGTCTGCTTCGGGATTCTCGCTTTGTTTTATAGATCTTCTGGTGAGCAAGGACCGAAAGACCATTTAAGTATCTTAATGTGTTGCTATTTGGGTAAAAGGTTTGCGCATAACTAAGATGGTCTGTGACCTCAATATAGAGAGCACTAAGTTCGTCCGGATGAATTTGAATATTATTGCGCAGAACGCTTTCAAATTTTAACCATTTGTCTTTATTTTGTTTCGCAAAGGCAGCTTCGCGCATATATAGCGTAGTTTTGTTCCAAAGAAACAGATTAAATGGATAATTTTCAAATAGAAACCGCTCAAAATGTCAACATAGTTCAAAACGTTGCCGGCATTGGAGATAGGATCGTTGCATATATTGTTGACGGACTTGTAATTGGGGCTTATGTAATTTTGATCTATGTGGTTATCATTGGTTTCTTTATTTCTGATATTGATCTAAGCGATAGTGCATTGTTGATTTTATTTATGGCAATAGGTTTGCCTATTCTCTTATATCATTTATTATTTGAAATGTTTTGGAACGGTCAGAGTCCTGGAAAGAAGATAATGAAGATTCGGGTAGTAAAGCTCGATGGCTCTAAGCCGGCTTTTTCGAATTATTTATTGCGATGGTTGCTTAGAGTGATCGATTTTGGGCTCGCCAGTGGGGCTGTAGCACTGGTTACTATTCTTATTAACGGGAGAGGACAGCGATTAGGTGATTTAGCGGCGGCAACAACCGTTATTTCTGAAAAAACTCCAATTCAATTCTCGCAAACCATTTTAATGGATCTTCCCGAAGATTATGAGCCTATGTATCCGCAGGTAACCGTATTTTCAGATTCCGAAATACAGACTATAAAGAACGTTTATACGAATGCAAAATACGGCGGGAATCACAATGTAATTCTCAGGTTATCGAATAAGGTGGCTACGGTGATGGAGGTTACATTCGAGGAAACTCCAATGGTTTTTATTGACAAGGTTATAAAGGATTATAACTACTATACCCAGAACATGTGAGTTTGTTTTTTATCATAGATATTCTAGGAACCATCGCGTTCGCAATTTCGGGGGTTTTAACCGCACTAAAGAAGAAAATGGACCCTTTCGGGATACTAATAATTGCGTTTGTAACCGCGGTTGGTGGGGGAACATTGCGAGATGTTCTAATTGATGCCAATATTACATGGATGCGCAACCTAACCTTCGTATATGTGATCTTTGGATCTGCAGTTTTTGCTGTTATTTTCCGAAAAAAACTGGGATATATAAGACGTTCGTTATTTCTTTTCGATACCATCGGAATAGCTTTATATACAATAATTGGGGTAGAGAAGGGGATAGCATCCGGATTTCCTCCCGTTATTTGTGTAGCGCTTGGAACAATGACCGCATGTTTTGGCGGTGTGATCAGGGATATACTTTGTAATGAAATTCCTGTTATTTTTAGGAAAGAGATTTATGCAACTGCTTGTATTTTAGGTGGTGCGGTTTATTTTCTCTTACTTAAAACAGACCTGTCACAAGACTGGATTATCGTAATTTCGGGGTCTTTGGTAATTACCATCCGACTTTTAGCAGTAACGTTTAAGTTATCTTTACCGAGCATTTATTCCAAAAAGGAACTTTCTGAAGATATTTAGGAATAAAATACCCTATTTTAAAACCTTCGCAGTTATATAAATATTTTGTAACGGCCATTCACCATCGTCGGTAGGCAGTTTTGCAATTTTTTCTACTACGTCCATTCCTTTGGTCACATTACCGAAAACAGTATAACTTCCATTTAGGTGAGAGGTTGATGACAGCGGACCCAGAAAAATAAAAAACTCGAAGGGAGCAGAGTTCTTATCGGGGTTCTCTCTGTATTCTTTAGCTCCCGAAACAGTACCGTATTTATGAACTCTTCCAGGAATGATCTCTGCGGGAATTAGGTAGTCCTTTCCAATTTTACTTCGCTTTTCGGGTGTTGAGGTTAAATCGCTATTACCGCCTTGTATGATAAAATTGGGAACCGCTCTGTGAAAAAAAGTCTTATCAAAATACCCCTGTTTCACTAAATAAATAAAGTTTGCCCTGTGCAAAGGGGTATCTTTAGTAAGTTCAATATCAATTTCGCCAAACTGTGTTGAAATTTTCACCTTGGTCTCAGGGTTATCATTTCCGTATTGCGTTAAAAATGCAACAACATTTTCGTTTGTTATCTTCGGAAATTCTTTTTTTACCGGTTCTGTCTTATCCTCGAGCGTGTTTACTGCAACCGAATCTTTTTTATTTTCAGTCGAAATTTCTATTTTCTCTTCGGAAGGCTTTTTCTTATCTTCACAGCTTCCGAAGCAAACAAATCCAACAAGTATTATTGTAAATAATTGATCTTTAAATGACATTTTCAGAATTTGAAAAACGAATTGTAAAAGTAACAAATTTGGCACTCCCCGGCGAAGCCATTCAGCATAAAATGGCTCCTATCGAGAGACTTTCAGAATTAAAGAAAAATGCTATCCAAAAACAAACCGCACGAAAAGCGGGCGTTATGGCACTTTTTTATCCTTCTCAGAGTTTAGATACGCACTTAATTTTGATCTTGCGCAAGACGTATAAAGGGGTGCATTCTGCCCAGGTGGGTTTCCCGGGGGGCAAGATCGAGCCGGAAGATCAATCTCTTTTAGAAACTGCCCTGCGGGAAACCGAGGAAGAAGTAGGAGTGAATGCTAAAAGTATCTCAGTTTTAAAACAGCTTACAGAAATCTATATACCACCAAGCGATTTTTTTGTTCAACCATTCCTTGGAGTTACCTACCAAACTCCAATCTTTATACCTCAGGAAGAAGAGGTAGAAGCTCTTATAGAAGTTCCACTTACACATTTTATGGATGATAAAATTTTAACAACTAGTACATTATCGACTTCTTATGCAACTAATATTCAGGTTCCTGCATTTATGTTGAATGATCATGTAGTTTGGGGAGCAACAGCTATGATGTTGAGTGAGGTGCGCGAATTGTTAAAACAAGTCCTGTGAGTTCATATTTTCGTATATTTGCAATTCTGTTTGTTTGGCAAGGAAGAGCGAAAATGACGAAACCAAACTCTATAATTTCAACATTCATACATGGGGCTTTTTAAGAAAAATCCATTTGGTCATATTTTATTTCTAAAGCTGTGGCTTATACGTATTCTAGGAGCATTAACTCATCGGAGATTTAAAGGTTTTAATCAACTACAGATCGAAGGGAGCGAAATAATAAAGGGCTTGCCCGATACTAATGTTCTCTTTGTCTCCAATCATCAAACTTACTTCGCAGATGTAGTAGCCATGTTTCATGTGTTTAATGCAAGTTTAAGTGGAAGGGACGATAATATTAAAAATATTGGCTATTTGTGGAAGCCTAAATTGAATATTTATTTTGTTGCCGCCAAAGAAACAATGTCCTCAGGATTACTGCCAAAAATACTTGCCTATGCCGGTTCCGTAAGTATTGAACGAACCTGGCGCGCAGAAGGAAAAGAGGTAAACCGACAAGTAAAAATGAGTGATGTGAGCAGTATTACAACTGCTTTAAATGATGGGTGGGTTATTACTTTTCCTCAAGGGACCACCAAACCATGGAAACCCATTAGACGCGGTACCGCACATATCATTAAGAAGAATAAACCTATTGTAGTTCCTATCGTTATAGATGGTTTTAGAAGATCTTTTGATAAGAAAGGACTTAATGTCAAGAAAAAAGGTATTCTTCAATCTATGGAAATAAAAGAACCTCTTGAAATTGATTACGAAAATGATTCGGTTGAAGCCATAGTTGAAAAATTAGAATACGCAATAGAGCAACACCCATCGTTTTTAAAGGTTATCCCGGCTAGTGAACTTCAGAAAAAAGAAGAAGAGAACAAAGAACGACAGTGGCGATATTAACTTAAATTCTAAAGCCTGGTCCGAGCTGCCCGAAAGTCCTAAAGTTTCATCATTACTTAGCTCCGGTCTTCTTGCATTTAGTTACATTTCCATCTTCTCCAACTCGTTATAATTGTGCTTTAATCGCTTTAAAAGTATCCCGTAAATTAAACGATAAAACAGAAGTATAAGTCCAATAAGTACGAGTCCAACGAGCAACTGACTAATAAAAAATACTGAAGTAAAACTCTCCTGGGGTATGGCACCATAGCCTTTGTAGTTTTCAACCATCAACGAATAGAGCTCATCTTTTTTTGTAAAATAGTACAAGTTAACTCCTATTAAGAACAGAGTGGATGCTCCAACATTATATATTACAAAGTGTTTTACCGTCCTCCGTGTATTTAAAATGTTCTTCATCAAGTCTTTAACCGTATCGGTAATTTCAATAGATCTGTAATTTTTATAAAAAAGATAAATAAAGATTATAAAAATTGAATAATGAACAATATTTACAACGACAAAGGTTGTTTTTAATCCAATTCCTTCATTGATTTCCTTACTCGATTCGGGAACGAAAAATGCCAAAATGGTCCAAAATAATAGTTCTCCAATGCTAATTAAGAAAATCCACTTAATAATAGAAGACGATTTTTTCAGTAACATCCTGTAAATGTCACTATACGACAAGGTAGGGAGCTCCTGCTCTCTGGATTGCCATCTTTGCTTTAATAATTCTAATTCATCCATTGGGGGTTACGGATTTAATATGTTTCTTAATTTTTCCTTTATCCTGTTCATCTTAACTCTCGAATTTACCTCTGAGATCCCTAATGTCTCCGAAATCTCTCTGTACGATTTGTCCTCGAGATATAAGAACACTAAGGCTTTATCAATATCATTTAAATTTTTAACTGCACTGTACATTAATTTTAATTGCTCTTCTACAGTATCATCATAGGCTTCAGCACTTATTTTAAAACTTACACTTTCAAAATCCTGCGTTGTTATACGTCGTTTTGATTTTCGATATAAAGTAATAGCGGTGTTTAATGCCACACGATACATCCAGGTACTAAATTTTGAATCCCCACGAAACTTAGGAAAAGCCTTCCATAACTGAATCGTTATCTCTTGGAACAAATCATTATGCGCATCACTGTCATTAGTATATAACCTGCATATTTTGTGCACAATGTTCTGATTCTCCTGGAGCTGGGTAACAAAACTATGTTCGAGTTCTTTTGTCAATGATTGATTGTTAGTTGAAATATTAGTAGTTCAATAATTCCGATTGTTACAAAAGTCTTAAAAATTGATCAATTCTGAAGTTCTTATCAATACAAATGGTAATTTTGTAGTACAACTTCTTGCCTATGAACGTTCCAGAAACCAAAAAACCTCGTATCGTAGTAATTGGTGGGGGATTTGCAGGTATTTCACTTATAAATAATTTGCAAAATACTGATGTTCAAATCGTCCTGTTCGATCGTCACAATTATCACACTTTTCAACCTTTGCTCTATCAGGTATCAACAGCTGGGCTGGAACCGGATTCAATTGCTTATCCGCTTCGGAAAATATTCAGAAAGAATAAAGATTTTCACTTTCGAATGGCAGAAGTTGAAAATATAGATCCTAAGTCCAAAACAATTAAAACTTCCATAGGCCAATTACAATACGATTATCTTGTGATCGCAACCGGTACGCGTACTAATTTCTTCGGAAATAAAAACATCGAAGAAAAAAGTATGCCTATGAAAACAGTGCCTCAGGCACTTGATATAAGAAGTTTAATGTTGCAGAATATTGAAGAGGCAGATATTACCGAAGATCCCATAAGAAGAAAGCAACTTCTCAATTTCGTGATCGCCGGGGCAGGACCTACCGGGGTTGAACTCGCCGGTGCCCTTGCCGAATTCAGAAAAGGGATCTTAGAACACGATTATCCCGAACTTGATGAAGAGGAAATGCAGGTTCACCTACTTGAAGGTGCAGATCGCGTACTGACTCCTATGAGTGATCATGCATCAAAAAAAGCCCAGGAATTCTTAGAAAAATTAGGCGTCATTGTTCATTTAAATACTATTGTAAAAGATTTCGACGGTCAAACGGTTGTTACCGAGAGTCAAAACTTCGATACCGCAACTTTCATTTGGGCAGCAGGGGTTACCGGAGCGCCCGTCAAGGGGATTGAAGGCGCATCTCTTGTAGAAAAGGTAAACAGGTATAAGGTAGATCAGTTTAATAGAATAGAAGGTTTTGATACCATTTTTGCCTTAGGCGATATCGCTTTAATGACTTCCGATGAATACCCCAAAGGACATCCTCAGGTTGCACAGCCGGCTATCCAGCAGGGTAAGCGATTGGGTAAGAATTTGAAAAAACTACTGAAAGGAAAAGAGATGACTCCCTTTTCTTATTTCGATAAAGGCACTATGGCGACCATTGGGCGTAATAAAGCGGTTTGCGATGTAAAGAAAATGCGTTTTGCGGGAGCTTTTGCATGGTTTTTATGGATGTTTGTACACTTGTGGTTTTTGGTTGGTTTTCGAAATAGAGTGGTTACCTTTTTTAACTGGACCTACAACTATGTCAATTACGACCGTGCAGCCCGATTAATCATTAGGCCTTTTAAAAAAAGTTAATTTACTTCGGAAAGATTACTGCTGGATCTTAACCTTAATAGCGTCCCCATTGTTGATCCAGCCACCGCCAATCTCATCGAGGTTTACATCCAACTCATCTGAAGTGTCTATACTGTAAAGGTTCACCTTTAACTCGTCTGATGTCTGCACCCCCTTCAAATTCACATTAAGCTCATCGTAGGTATTTATATCCACTATCCTAACATCCATAGTGTTGAACTCATTTACTGGTACTAACCTGTATTCTGTGGTTATTTCGGGAGTGGTTATATTTTCTGAAGCATATGCACTCGGAATTAGATCGGCGTCTTTTACAACATTAATTGTAAGACTTACCGCTATCACTGTTAAGACGGCTTTGGTGTAAAGATCTGTTTTCATAAAATGGAATTTTAAATTATGGAATTATAAAGATTAATATAACTGTATCAAATATTATTCCTTTCGGAAAGTTACAAGTTCCATTTCATCCGATTTACCTTTTAATTTCTCTTTTCCAATATTCTCCTTTACCACATTTTTAGGCAGTTTATAGGCTATATTCGCAAACTCTTTAGACGCTAAAATATCAACATTTAATTCGCTGCATAAACCCTGAATTCTAGAGGTGGTATTTAAAACATCCCCCGAAAAAGCAATATCTCTCTTTATTTGTCCTATTTCACCCACCATAACCGAACCAAAATGATACCCTGCTCTAAACTGAGGCGTTGTATCGTATTTTGATAAATATCGGGGTGCTTTGTACTTCAAGATCTTACGCATACTATAATAACATTGTAAGGCATTTGCATTCTTAATTCCCCATTTCATCTTCCACGTTACCACAATTTCATCGCCAACATATTGGTAGACCTCGCCATGAGTCTGAACAATCGCCGGCGCAATATCTCTAAAAAAATCCTTCAGAAAATTAAAGTACTTTTCTTCTCCCAGGGTTTCGGCTATTCCCGTTGCATTCTTGAGATCGGCAAACATAAAGATTCGGCGCTCTTTCTTCGGACTAAAATATCTACCCATTAAATAATCCGGGAACACCCCGGGTCCGTATTTGTCGTTCACCATAAGGATGATCAAAGTAAAAATCACGATCACCAGCCAGATAAGTATGTTCTTCAAAAGAAACCAGCTATTCATAAAGATCTTCATCTCGGCAATTACCTCGGGATGGTAAAAGGGTAATCCAAAATCTTCACTGTAAAAATAAAGACCCGCGAAAGTGCTAATAACTACAGCTGCAACGATATAGGTAACTATGATATACAACAACGCTTTCCAAAACGCATGAATTCTAAGCCAACGCTCCATTAAATTTACGGTTACAATACCCCCAATCAATCCTGCGAGAATTGCAACGATCAAATTAGTGATAAACGCTTGCTTAAAATCGTAAGCCGAACTTAATACTCCGTTACTTTTTAAGGTGTAATACTCATAAAAGAACAACAAATTAGCAACTAGCACCCATGAAAAAAGGATCCAGAAGGCTCTACGGACGTAGTATAAAATTTGCCGCGAAGTATATCGTTTAAAGTTCGGTTTTTTCAAATTCTAGCAATTTTTGTATTTGTCATGTAAACCAATACCTTCTTTTATCATCGGAATAATTTTTTCTAATCTCGATTGCTTGGTCGCATCTCTTTTCGCTTCATTGATGTGATCTGCATACTCTCTTTGTTTTCCCGGAGTTAAGCTTTTAAAGGCTCTGTTAAGTTCGGCATCATTTTGTAACTCTTTCTTTAAAAATGGCCCCACAGACAGTGATTTGCGGGTAGGTTTTAATTCTTTTCCCGCTAACGAATTTTCTATCGCTTCTCTTACATATTCTCGTACAAGAGACTCTTCAACAGTATCGTTTTGCACAAAACGCCATTGTCGCAACGCTTTGGTTTTTTCTTCCTGCGCGTTTATTAGTTTATTAGCACGATCCTTTAAAAATACGCCCTGGTGAAACCATATCCCCATATGATTTTTAAAGGCCGCCATACCTAGGATTATTTTTCCGTTTAAAGTATAGGCAGGAGCACCCCATTTCACTTCTTCAAGAAGTTCTGTTTCATTAAAGATCGCTCTTAACTTCGATAGTTTTTCGCTCCATACTGAGTGCTTACTAATGTATGCGTCAATTTTTTGAGAATCTGTCATAACACTGTTATTTACTATTCCGAAGATAATAGTTTTAGAATTGGTTTATAATAAAGAAAAGTTATAATTACTTTTTACATTTGAGCTATCAAAAATTACAGTTCAGTATATTTTTTTCTGAAAGACCCGCTATTCTATTCATTTTTGAATCGCAAAACCAAACCAATCAAAAAATGAAAGCTTCTAAAAATGCATTGAAATTAATAGTTATCTTCACCTTATTTTTATTTTCAATACCAAATCTTTCTTACGCACAAACTACGGTTTCAGGAAAGGTAACCGAAAAGAACGGAACACCAATTGTAGGTGCTAACGTATATATTGAAGGTTCCTACGACGGGGCCTCTACAGACGATGGGGGGAATTTTACTTTCGAAACAAGCGAAACCGGAGTTCAAACACTTACGATCTCTTTTGTGTCCTTCGAAACATTATTGATGGCAGCAGATGTCACACAGATGAAAAACCTCACAATAACCTTACGAGAAGATGTTAGTTCTCTGGATACAGTAGTTATTTCGGCCGGAACTTTTGAAGCGAGCGATAATAGCAAAATATCGGTGTTGAAACCTTTAGACGTAGTTACCACGGCAAGTGCGCTGGGAGATTTCGTGGGAGCTTTGCAAACCCTACCGGGAACCACTACGGTCGCTGAAGACGGCCGACTCTTCGTAAGAGGTGGGGATGCCGGGGAGACACAAATTTTTATCGATGGGATAAGAGTATTTACTCCCTATACTCCTACTACCAATAATGTCCCAACCCGCGGACGTTACAGTCCGTTTTTGTTTGACGGAATCACCTTTTCTACAGGTGGTTATTCGGCTGAGTACGGACAGGCTTTATCTTCGGTTCTGCTGTTAAACACTATTGATGAGCCGGATCAGGAAAAAACAGATATTGGTGTTATGTCTGTTGGCGCTACTTTAGGAAACACCCAAAAATGGAAGAATAATTCGCTGAGTGTAAATGCTTCCTATATCAATCTTGCACCATATATCGCTTTACTCCCGGGAAGAAATGATTGGGATAAACCCTTTGAAGGAATATCTGGTGAAGCCGTTTTCAGACAGAAACTGGGAAAAGGGTTGTTAAAAGTTTACGGAGCTTTCGATACGACCAATTTTCAACTTAATGTGGAAGATATAAATGTACCGGAAGGCGTAAATTTTAAACTGAATAATAAAAACTTTTATACGAACGCCAGTTATGAAACAGAACTGAATAACGACTGGGATTTGCTGGGGGGTGGAAGTTATACCATAGCTAAAAATGATATCGATATTGTGGACGACGATGTTGTCGATACTGAGAATTCTGCTCATTTAAAACTGAAATTAAAAAAGCGATTTAGCAATAGATTTAAACTAAGTTTTGGGGCTGAACAATTTTTGACCAACTTCAATGAAGATTTTTCTAATAATGATTTTAGTACAACTATTGGGTACGATAATAACATAAGCGGTGTATTTGCCGAAAGTGACCTTATTTTTACTAAAAAGCTTGCCTTTAAGTTGGGAGTTAGAGGTGAATACAGTGCATTGTTTGATCAGTTTACCGTTTCTCCAAGAGTCTCAGTGGCATACAAAACAGGACGAAGCAGTCAATTATCGCTTGCGTACGGAGATTTTTATCAACAGCCTAATAGTGAGATCCTCAAATTTGAAAGTATGTTGGAAGCGGCAAAAACGCAACATTTTATATTAAATTACCAGTACTCGGCTAATAATAGAATATTTAGAGCAGAAGCCTATAGAAAGGAATACAAGAGTCTGGTGACTTACAATACCGAAATGCCTCAATTTGATAGTATTTATACAAATTCAGGTGATGGTTATGCTCAGGGAGTCGATATTTTTTGGAGAGACGATGAATCTATAAAGAATATTGATTACTGGGTGAGTTATTCGTTACTGGACACAGAGCGAAAGTACCAAAATTACCCGGTGGCAGCGGTTCCTTCGTTTGCCAATACGCATAACTTATCTGTAGTTGCAAAGTACTGGATCAATGATTGGAAGAGTCAGTTAGGATTCAGCTACCAGTTTGGAAGTGGTCGAACTTACACCGATTTAAACAGACCCGGTTTTCTTCAGGATAAAACCAAGGATTATCACAGTTTGAGTTTAAATTGGGCTTACCTAATTTCACAACAACAGATACTGTACTTTTCGATCAATAATGCCCTTGGTTGGACTAATGTAAATGGTTATCAGTATACAAATACTCCCGATGCTGCGGGCAATTACAACCGTAGAGCGTTATTACCGGCCGCAGATCAGTTCTTCTTTGTAGGATTCTTTTGGACTATTAGTGACGACGGAACAGACAATCAGTTAGATAACTTATAATGAAATCACGGGTGTTTCCGAAGAAAAACTAATTCTCAAAGGATAAGTAATATTTTAATTATTTACTTCTGAAGCGCCTTCTATATGTGATATTACAATTCGGTATACGATTTCAACAGTTGAGTAAGACTGTTTTTTATTAGTTCCGCTTCTGAAAGATATTTACAGTGTTAAACTTAAAAACTCAAGATCATGCAAACTTTTATCACCTATCTCGCACTGCTACTTACCGGATTGTTAGTTCAGGCACAAAACACAATTGTTGTAAATATCGACGGATTTTCTTCAAATGACGGATCTGCGATGGTTGCGATCTATAATTCTGAAAACAATTTCCTCGAAAAAAGATACAAGGGCGAGTTGTCAAAGATAAACGACTACAAAGTGTCGCTCAGTTTTGACGAAATTCCCGATGGAACCTATGCAATTTCGGTTGTTCACGATGAGGACAATAATGGAAAGCTCAATATGTTGATGGGCTTTTACCCTTCCGAAGATACCGGCTCTTCCAATAACGCTCCTGCGAGGTTTGGTCCGCCAAAATGGGAAGATGCCAAATTTGAGGTAAAGAACGGCGCTATTATAACACAGAACATCAATTTATAATTATTAACTTTAAACTTTAACAAATTTGAATATGAAAAATATACTTATCATATGTATCGCACTTATCAGTTTTACCGGGATAAGTCAGACAAAATATCAAAAAGGAATGACCGCTGCTTTCGATCTCTGGGAAGCGAACAAACCATGGGAAGCTGCAAATATGTTTGAACGCATTGCAGTCGCCGAACCCGATAATTGGTTGCCTCCTTTCTACGTGGCACAAATAAATGTACTTTATAGCTTTAGCGAGAAAGACAAGTCGAAACTCACAGCTCAACTTAAAAAAGCAAGAGATTTTATCAATGATGCGATGGCTATATCTAAGAACAATCCCGAAATTATGGTACTTGAAGCCCAATGGTATACCGCCTGGATCGTTTTCGATGGGCAGCAGTATGGGATGACTTATTCTCCAAAGGTAATGGAGCTATATCAAAAAGCATTAAATATTGCACCCAATAACCCGCGGGCAGTTTTAGGTAAAACAGAATGGGAAATGGGTTCTGCACGTTTCTTTGGACAGCCAACCGATAAATATTGTCCCGAATTACAGCGAGCGGTAGAGTTATTTGATTCTTTCGAGCCAGAAGGAGAGTTTTATCCTCAGGGTGGCAAAGAATATGCGATGGAAGTGGTGGAAAGTAATTGTAAAGAATAATGAAGAATTTGATCAAAGAGATTGGAAGAGCTTGTTTTATTGGCTTCCTGCTGTTTATTGTAGTTGGAGTTATCAACTACTTAAACGGTAATTTCTACAGTTCGGGAAAACAAATTCTGATTGATTTTTTATATAATCAGATGTATTCCATTGTGCTGTACATGGCGAATATGACTCTTTTCAAGTTTTTGATCAAGTATTTCGACAAGGCATTTTTTGAATTTAAAAACCTTGTAAGAACCATCCTAGCAGGAATTGTAGTCACCGTAATTTGTATTTTTTTCTTACGTGTAATTGGAGAAATAATAATCGATGGAGAAAGTTGGGATGAGTTTGTTTCAACCGAGAAGTCAAGCTACTATTACACAACCTTCATTATCTCTATGATCGTTTCGATCATATTTTATGCGGTATATTACTATCGTTTTAAACAGGAGAATCGTGTAAAAGAACAAAAGATAATCGCCGGTACAGCATCAGCAAAATTCGATGCATTAAAAAATCAATTAGATCCACATTTTTTATTTAATAGTTTAAATGTGCTCACCAGTTTAATAGAGGAAAACCCCGAGGCAGCAACAAAGTTTACAACTGCTTTATCAAAAGTATATCGCTATGTATTAGAGCAGAAGAATAAGGATCTGGTAACCGTTACCGAAGAGCTAAAGTTTGCACAACTTTATATGTCATTGATCAAAATGCGTTTCGAGGATAGCATTGTGTTTACCTTTCCTGAAATGGTCTCAAATCCCGAGGCAAAGGTAGTGCCTTTGTCCCTTCAGTTACTTTTAGAGAATGCTGTAAAACACAATATGGTTACCCCTAATAGAAAGTTGCACATCACTATTGAAGAAAGGGATGGAAATCTGGTGATCACAAATAATATTCAAGCCAAGCAAACTGTAAAAGAGAGTAGCGGAGTTGGACTTAAGAATATTAGACAACGATATCAACTGCTAACCGACAGGCCGGTGGTTATAAATGAAAATAACAAACATTTCAGCATAGCAATACCTATGCTGACACAAAATACTATGAATATGAAAACTCAGGATAATTTTATTTCAGAAAAAAAATACAGCTATGCGAAAGAGCAAGTTGAAAAATTAAAAGGTTTTTACATACACCTAACTATTTATCTAATTTTTATACCCGTGTTTATATGGTTAAATTATATTTCGGGTGCTGGTTTTCCCTGGGCTATTTTTCCCATTGGGGGATGGGGCTTCGGTGTGCTTGGACATGCAGCCGAAACGTTCAACTATAACCCTTTCTTCGGAAAGGATTGGGAGGAACGGAAAATAAAAAAATTGATGGATGATGACGATTTATAACAATTCATCTATAGAAAACAACACTTCAGAAGAAATAACTTTTAAACCCTCTCGTCTGTACGTATTTTTATAATAGAAATTAAAAAACACATCATCATGGAATCAACAAATAAAGACAACAAGTATTTTAAAGCCAAAGCTCGGGTAGGGGAAATTAAGAAGTTTTATACGAGCTTAATGATGTTCATTATCTTTATTGGCTTTTTAGCAGGGTTAAACTACTATACCAACGAATTACGTTACCCATGGTTTCTTTGGGCGGCTTTTGGTTGGGGAATAGGATTGGTATTTCAAGCTGCTAAGGCCTTTAACTGGAATCCATTTTATGGTAAGGACTGGGAGAGAAGAAAGATCAAAGAGTTTATGGAGAAGGATGATGAAACAAAACCTTTTTAAAACTTATATATCATGATCACTGCTAAGATGGAAAAATTTCAGAAGGCTACCGCGAGAGTTCGCACCATTAAACTATTTCACAAACATATTGCGGTATTTATACTTGGAAGTATGTTTATGATACTAAGTAAGATCGGTATTTCGATGTTATTAAACGCCAATGCCCATAATTTAGACCCGAACATCAATAGTTGGCTAAATTGGAACATCATCATATCTATCGCTCTCTGGTTGATAGTGTTAGTAATTCACGGCCTCATTACTTACAAGATCAAATTTGATGTTTTTAAAAAGTGGGAAGAGCGAAAAATTAGAGAAATACTAGAAAAAGATAGCTTTTTAAGCGAAAATCAATCATAAATCACTAAAAAATGGAACGAAAAAGAAGTTTACGATACTTGCGCGCTAAAAAGAAGGTAGAAGCGCTTAAAGGTTTTTACGGGCACCTCACAGTCTTTATTTTTGTGAATGCCTTTCTAATTTTAAGTAGTGCCGGACTGTTTAGTTCTTCGGAAATGGATTTTGCAGGCTTCGAGATATATTTTTCTACCATACTTTGGGGAATCGGACTCCTTTCTCACGGTTTATATGTGTTGTACATATTTAAAGTGGATAACAATTTCTTTAAGCGATGGGAGGAGAACAAAATAAAAGAAATTATGGAAAAGCAAGATGATGAGATCATTAGCAGAACTCAGAACTGGGAGTGATCCATAAAGTTAAGACTACTTAATTTTCAGAAATAAAAACAAAACAACTCTAACTCGCCAACCAAACATGAACGTTATTATTATTGAGGACGAAAAACCATCGGCACGCCGACTGCGACGTATGTTAGATAAACTCTCCGTTTCCGCAAATGTAATGCTACACAGCGTTGAAGAATCGCTCCAGTGGTTTGCAAACAATCCGCATCCCGATCTTATATTTTTAGATATTCAACTTAGCGATGGTTTGTCTTTCGAAATCTTTGACGAGGTGGAAGTAAAAAGCTCCATTATCTTTACTACTGCCTTCGATGAATATGCACTACAGGCTTTTAAGCTTAATAGTATTGATTATTTACTAAAACCAATAGATGAGGAAGAGCTGGAAGTAGCCGTTACGAAATACAAATCGTTAAAACCTCAAAACCAGAATCTTCAACTTAATTTTGACGATATTAAAAAATTGCTCACCAACCCTGTTGAGCGTGAGTACAAAAAACGGTTTACTACAAAAATTGGTCAGCATATAAAGATGATTCCCGTAGATGAAATTGAATGCTTTTATTCAGAAAACAAAGGTACCTATGCTCATACAATTGATGGTCGGGATTATTTACTGGATACAACTTTAGAGCAATTAGAAGAAGAACTGGCGCCTCAAACTTTCTTTAGAATCAGCAGAAAGTATTATATAAACATCAATGCGATCAAGGATATTATTTCATATACCAATTCGCGTCTTCAACTAAAATTAAACAGCTATAAAACCCGGGAAGTCATCGTGGCCAGAGAGCGTGTAAAGGATTTTAAACTTTGGTTAGAGTAATTGTGAGTTGAAAAAGATGCTACTTGCGCAAGGTTACTTTTTTCTGTCGTCGAAAGAAATATTTTGACTAGACTTTTTTACTTCAATTCTATTATCATCGAAAGCTGAAGGCAATAATTTTGGGATAAATTTCACCAAGAGCGGCAACAGTACCGTTCCTCCGGGCAAAAGAAAAATTGTGAGAGAAGGAATGCTCTTGCAAACATCCAGCAATTGTTCTCTTACTTTGTCTTTTTCGTCTTTATTAAGATCACGCAGGGTAGATTGCCCTAACAGTATCAATAATTCTTTACTTTCATTAAGCTCTTTTAAAAGGCGTTTCTGATTTCGCATAATTAACAACTTTACAGTTGCTGTAGATTGCTTATAAAATTGTTTTACCGGATGTGAATATTCGAAGAGTTTAATACTGGAGGTGTTTTCTTCGGAAAACTGATTGAGATCGTTTAAGCTTCTGGAAAGATCGTTTTGATCCATCTGAAGCATGTCTGTTAGATTTCGCAAATACAGAAATTCTTTTGAATCCATTTCGAAATCATCCCAAACCGCTAAACAGCAAAGATCCAGAATGTATTTTTTTTCAAGAAAACTTCGTTTTGAAGCACTTCTCATGTGCTCGAGTGTAATTTCGGAGTTGTTATTGGAGAAATGAGTTAGTTGTTGAGACGAAGATTCGAACATATCTATTATTAACAGGTCGTATTTGCTCTTTTTCAGTTTCGATTTCAACGCCAAAAAACAAAAAGTGATAACTTCAGATTCTAATTCCTTAGCCACTACCTTAATATTTCGATCCTCTTTCAGAAAAGAAGCAAAAGAAATAACATCTACATAAAGCAAGGCATGAGTTAAAAGAGAAGCAGCATTTTTTTTAAGTTCCAGATTCGTTTGTTGGAGTCTTCCCGATAATATTCCTTCCAACAAGTTAAATTTGGATTGCGATAGTGATAGTTTATGAAAAATGCCCGTTTTACCTTTATCTAATTTTTTATAGAATCGGGTAATTGCCTCCACGGCATCGGTTAAACTTCCATCCTTTTCATTAAAATATGTATACAAAAGCGCATGAAATAAATTAACCTTTGTATATTCTTCTTTAGTGAGTTCAAGGTTACTTACGCTTTCATCGGTAACTGCATGAACCGAAAGGCCATAAATAAAACCGCACGAAACAAGCTGATAATAAAAATCACAATTATCTTTGTAGCTGTCTATGAGCTGTTCTTGTTTATATAGATTTAAAAATTTTTTAATCCAGTCGGGTGCAGAGGGATTCATAATGTCAGGTTGGCTGAATTAATTAAGAATTTATAACTATGTAGCTAATTACAGAGTTGACAAGGTGTTATTTTTACATTAACATTTAATTAACGCCACAAAGAAAACCATGATTGTAATTTCGTCGTAAATAATAGCAACAAGTAAAAATAATTAATAATAACAACTTAGATTATGAAAAAAACAAAAATTATTGCAGCAATCGGAGGCCTGAGTTTGGCCGTGCTTTCTGTGGTTTTAATTGCTGCAGATCACATTGATGCGCCGGCAGTAACCGGAACTTCTTCAGATATTACCGATTTCTATGCATTTCAGGGTTCCAACCCAGACAATTTAGTATTTGTTGCTAATGTACAAGGACTTTTAGCTTCCGGACAAGGAACTGAACAAGCTACTTTCGATGAGAATGTACTTATCGAAGTAAACGTGGATAGAACAAACGACCTTGTTGAAGATGTTTTGATCCAGGCTATTAAAAGAGGAGATTCGATGTATTTCTTCTTAAAAGATACTCCTGCACAAACAGGTTTAAACAGTACAATTGATGTTGATAGTATGATTGGAAGTGTAAAAATCTCTACGACTACCGATGTACAAACTTCAACCAATAATGGTTACAGCTTTTTTGCCGGACCAAGAGAAGATCCTTTCTATTTCGATTTTTTACAATACAATGCCGTATTGGATGGAAGCGCTCCCGGCGGATTTAACGATCCCGGTGCAGATACTTTTGCAGGAACTAATGTGCTTTCAATTGTAGTCGAAGTACCTAAAGCTAATTTGGGTAATGCGGCAACCGGTGTAAATCCATTAAATCCCTCAGCAGCTTTGTATAATACATGGGTGGAGTCTAAAAGAAAGCAATAAAAAATTTTAATAAAGAAATAAGAAAAACATGAAAACATATAAATATATAACCGTCTTGGTAGCGATCTGTGCTTCACTTTTGTTCGTACAATGTAGCGATGACGACGATAACGGAAATGTAATAATGATGGCCACCTGTGATGATGGTATTCAGAACGGAGATGAAGAGGGAGTAGACTGTGGAGGTAGCGCTTGTGCACCGTGTACAGTGGCAGTAGATTTTACAGGAACGTACGCTCAGGAAGATCAGATGGGTCGTCCGGGTATCAACACTGTATTTGGAACTACCGGAATGAAAGACGCCTTTAATACAACAGTGCCATCGCAAATGGGAGCTAATTTCCAGGCTGCTTTCGAAACTAAGTTGTTGGCCTTAAACGCTGCTTACACGACGAATGCATTAGGTCTTGATGCACCTACTTTTACAACAGTACTTGCGAACGACGTACTTTGGGTAGCTCAAACAGGAACCACGACGTATTTTGAAGGTACCAATGTGTTAACCGGAAGAAATTTAAGCGATGATGTGATCGATATTTCATTGCTATTGATCTTCGGTGGACCGGACGGAACGGACAATCCAACACTAACCAGTGATGGAGTGGACAGTAACGATGTAGCGTTCTCTGCCACCTTCCCATACTTGGCAAACCCATTTTAAAATTTAAGTTGAAACATTTTGAAAAAGAGAACCCTGGCTGTTCTCTTTTTTCATTATAAAATATTACTATGAAAAAACTAACAATCATTGCACTCTTGCTTTTATTGTACGCGTGTAATTCTGAATCGGAAAAAAAAACAATTACGAACCCTTCAGATTATAATAAATATCTGAAAAACGATTCTTTACCCACAAAAGTGGCTGTAGATGAAGAAATGGTATTCTGGCAGGAGAGAGTTGACAAAAATGATCAGGATTTTGTGGCAATGAGCAAACTTGCCGACCTGAATACTGCGTTGTTCGGAGTTACAGGAGATGTCTCTAAGTTGTACGTCTCAGAAAATTTAACGAAAAAAGTTCATGATATCTCTGTGCGAAATAGAGATACTTATCTAAGATCTCTTGCTCATAATTATATCTCTCAGCATAGATTTAAGGAAGCACAAGTCTTATTAGATAGTGCTTATACCTATTCAGACAATAAAAGAGCGACAGAATTAATGCTCTTTGATGTTGCAATGGAGTTAGGTGATTACACCGCTGCGGATACGTATTTAGGAAAAGTTCAGAAACCGAACGACTATAATTATTTGATTCGTTTGTCTAAATGGAGCGATTATAGAGGAGATCTTGATTCGGCCATAAAATATATGGAACAAGCCAAGAAAATTGCCGAGGCTGGTGGTATAAAGTCTTTAAAAGTATGGACGTACAGCAATTTGGCAGATTATTACGGTCACGCAGGAAGAATAAAGGATTCTTACGACCATTATTTAAAAACCCTTCAGCTCGAACCCGATAATTCTTATGCTAAGAAGGGGATCGTATGGATCGTTTATTCTTCGGAAAAAAACACTGAGGAAGCCAATAGAATTTTAGATTCCATTATGCAACACCATAAAGTTCCAGATTATTTTCTTCTGAAGGCAGAGATGGCAGAGTATGACGGAAATCTTTCCGAAGCAAAAGCACAAAAGGAAAATTTTTTAAAGGCAGTTCAATTTGGAAACTACGGCAACATGTATAACACCTATGTAATTGAGTTGCTTTCAGAAACAGATCCGCAAAAAGCACTCGCTATGGCAGAACAAGAAGTTGAAAACAGAGCAACTCCCGAAACTTATCATATCCTGGCGTACGCACAGTTAAGATCGGGAAATAAAGCCGAGGCGCTAAAAACGATTATGATGCATGTGGAGGGAAAAACACACGAACCGATGGCCGCATATCATTCGGCTGTAATTTATAAGGCAAATGGTTTGTCTAGTAAACTGGAAGAAGCTAAGGGAGAATTACTTGAAGCTTCCTACGAACTGGGTCCTGTATTGACGAATGAAATAAAAGAATGGTAAAAGTAAAACCGTGATCACGATTTCTCCGTATATAGTATTGAAAGGTTGGTAAATCTATCTTGTATAGATTTCAATAACCGGTTTTGCCGGTTTTTCAGAGTTTTTTTGTTAGTTGAGCGTCCGCCATCGGCGGACGCTTTTTTAATTTTCTTTTTTGGTTAAAGTCAATTTGTATTTTGAAAGCAAATACTGCATAGTTGCGGTGTGAAAATAATTTCACCTTTCAAAGGTTTCTGTGTTCGTGCTATGTCTCATAAAAAAGTCCGAAACAAACGCTTCAGACTTATAACTTATATCATTACAGTTTTTTTACGAACCTACTGTTCCTAAAGTATATAGTTGGGATAGGGTAGGGCTTTCACTTCCACCCTCAGGTTCAAGTGTAATTCCGAAGGCTTCAGGATCCGGGATATTTTCGAATCTGTAAATACCATTTTCAATTTCAGTTACTCCTTCCAGTAGTCCGACACTTGAAGGTGTTAAAGGATCCATGATAAGAGACCATACTTGATATACTTTCCCGGCAGGGGCTTCCGGCAGTCCTTTAGCATCAATGTAAGCCACATCTTCAGACTTATTAAAATAAACTTTCGCAAAGGCATTTGGTGCCACGGCTTGATTACCCGGAAGTGTGATCGCATTGTACTCTTTAGATCGCAATATGTTTAACAACTCGTCTGTTTGTGCCAATGTTGCCTCTGTAGTTTCAATTCTTTTCTGAAGATCATTGTTCTCCACCGTTGTAACCTGTAATTCTTTCTCTAGTTCGTTATTTTGATTCAATATCCAGAAAATTCCCCCAATACATAAAATTGCAGCTGCCCAACCCGTAATAGCCGTCCAATTGGTTGACGAGGAACTACTACTGTCAATGTTTCTAATATTCTTAATAGAATTGAGGATATAAGTCCATACCATCGCAGGAAGTGTGGGAGCTACAGCTTCAGCAAGATTGATAAGTGAAGCTTCAATACTTTCCACCTCTTTCCGAATTTCGACAGACTCACTAATTGCCTGATCTATTTCTGCAGCTTCTTCCGAAGAAAGAGCCCCGCAAACATATAGTTCGAGTCGCCCGGATTCTATAATTTCTTTTACATCCATAATTTAGTTTACCCCAGTACCCTGGTTCTTAACTCATTCATACATTTTCTATTTCGGGTTTTTAAGGTCCCTAAAGGTATTTCGAGAGTTTTTGACGCATCTACTTGTGTAAATCCTTTAAAGTATAGGAGGTCGATGATTTTAATACACATTGGTTTTAATGCATCTACAAATTTCCTTATGCCAATGGCATTCGTGCTTTTGTTTAAGTTATCTGTCGTTGATAATATATGTACGAAATTTGTAGTGGATAGGTTTTTTTTCGAATTTTTAAACGATTTGGATCGGGTCTCGTCAATTGCCGAATTTCGCGCTATATTGAGAATCCAAGTAAAAAACCGTCCCTTTTTTATATCATACGATTTAGAATTATTCCAGATTTTTACAAAAACATCCTGCATGATTTCTTCTGCGACTCCTTCATCCAAAACAATGCTGTAAATGATACCATAAATTGCTTCCGAATAAAGACTGTATATTCTTGAAAATGCATTTTCGTTACCGTTTTGCATTTCAATTATCAAAGAATTGGGTTGTTCCATAGCTTTTTTTCGACTAATTACGAAGATAGTGAAAAAACCTATCCATACTTTGGAGTTTAACCTATTAGATGTAAAATACGAAAATTAAAAATTATATCTGATTGAAAATGAGAGGGGTTTATCTTAGTTCAGATGTTAAAAATGACGTCGAAATGCAAATAAATTATTGATTACTTATTTATTTTTAATAGATTTACGAGAATTTAAACTACTCAAAACTAATCTTTAACTTAACTTACTATGAAAAAATTTACTATTGGCGCAATTTTTTGCGCTATAATGGTATGTTCTTTTGGTACGTATGCGCAGAATCTTGTGCGACCTATTCAAAATGAACTTACTCAGTTAGTAGAGAATAACGAATTATTAACCGAAGACTTGCAATGGGAAATTACCAGTGAGCACGTAAGTAGCTCTAGTAATATTCAACATGTTTATTTCACGCAAGTTCTCAACGATCTAAAAATATATGGTACCGAGTCGAGTATCCATTTATTTTCTAATGGTGATGTTTTAAAAGCGAACACTCGTTTTATAAAAAATGTCGCTAGTCTTGGGAGTCGTTCTTCAACACCTTCATTAACTGCCGAGCAGGCTGTTGTTGCTGCAGCATCCCACTTAAATTATTCCATTACCGAAACGCTTTCTGTAGTTAGCAGAAAAAATAACGCTAGTAAGGAAACATTGCTAAGCAACGGTGGAATATCATTAAGTCCGATCCCTGCAAAATTAATGTATCAGTTATCTAACAATAACGAACTTGTATTGGTATGGGATGTTTCTATAGAGGAAGCAGCACAGCAAAACTGGTGGAACGTTCGTGTAGATGCTACGACCGGCGAAATTGTAGATAAAAATAACTGGATGGTGAGTTGTTCGTTTGAACACGATCACAGCGTACATGAAGAAATTCTAGATTACAATGCAAATTTATTCGACATTCCTAACTACAACGAATTGATGGCTGCTTCGGAAGCAGGCTGTAGTGAATGTTATGAAGTAATTGCGGCTCCGCTTGAGAGTCCGTATTACGGCCCGAGAACTATTGAAATGTCTCCGGCTAATTTAACAGCATCTCCTTTCGGATGGCATGATACAGACGGGATGTCTGGTGCAGAATTTACAACTACTAGGGGAAACAATGTTAATGCTTATGAAGATGGTGATAACCCCGGATTTCAACCCGACGGTGGAGCCACATTAGATTTTACAGGTTTTCCTTTTTCACAAACTTATTCGAATGCTAACCAGTACGAATCTGCAGCAATTACCAATTTATTCTATTGGAATAATATATTTCACGATGTACTTTATCAATATGGATTTGACGAAGCAGGTGGAAACTTTCAGGAGAATAACTACGGAAATGGTGGTGCCGGAAGTGACTCAGTAAACGCTGAAGCTCAAGATGGTTCGGGATCATGTAATGCGAACTTTGGAACTCCTAATGATGGAACAAACCCTAGAATGCAAATGTATGTTTGTAATGATAAGGATGGGGATTTTGACAACCTAGTAATCGTGCACGAATACGGACACGGAGTTTCGAATAGATTGACAGGAGGGCCTAGTAATACTGGTTGTTTAAGTAATCAGGAGCAAATGGGTGAAGGATGGAGTGATTTCTATGGCGTTCTTATGACAATTGAAGCCGGAGACACGGGAACAGATGCTCGTGCCGTTGGAACATATCTCTTTGGTCAAGGAGCCGGAGGAGGAGGAATTCGTCCTTTCCCTTATAGTACAGACCTTGCAGTAAATCCTCAAACTTACGATGATATCAAGACTGCAGCCGTGCCTCATGGTGTTGGTTCAGTTTGGGCAACAACATTGTGGGAAGTAACATGGACATTGATTGATGAGCATGGATTCGATACAGACTTTTATACTTTTACCGGTGATGTAAATCAAGATGCAGGAAATATTCAGGCATGGGCAATAGTAACTGAAGCGATGAAATTACAGCCTTGTAGCCCGGGTTTTATAGATGGTCGTGATGCAATCTTTGCAGCAGATCAGGCAATTTATGGTGGCGCAAACGAATGTATTCTTTGGGACGCTTTTGCTAAAAGAGGATTAGGAGTTAGCGCAAGTCAAGGGTCTTCTGCGAGTCGAGCAGACGGTGTAGAGGCTTTCGATACTCCTTCCGGAATGGCAATGTTTACAGCACCAAATGATGTTTGTGCTTCTTCAGATGTATTAACAGGTTTAGGCGGTGGTTCACCTAATGGCGGTGTTTACAGCGGACCTGGAGTTACAGATGATGGTAATGGATCTACGTATTCATTCGACCCTGTAACAGCAGGTGTAGGTGTTCATACCATAATGTACGAAGTTATGGCGGGTACTTGTTCTGTTGCATCTTCCGCGACAGATGATATTGAAGTAATCGCGATTCCTGCAGGACCAACAACCAATGGTGAGACAGGTTTCTGTGTTGGAGATGATGTAACTGTAACTGCAACTCTTAATGATCCTACTAATGTGATTAGATGGTTTGATTCGTTAACAGGTGGAACTTTCCTATCAGAAGGTACTTCATATACATTTACGCCAACCGGTAGCACTACAGTTTACGCACAAGAGCTGCCTCCGGGACCATTATCTCAACTAGTTATTTCTGAAATTACACTAGAAACACCGGATCAGTTTGAGATTCAGAATGTGGGTGTGGCGACAGATTATACAGGATATACGGTAGCCGTAAGCGATGATCCCTATCCGGATATTAATGCAATAAACAGTGTCACACAATCACTAGGAAATATGGCGGCAAATTCGGTTGTATATTATGATGACCAATCAGGTTCTCCTGTTTATTGGGGAAGTAACCTATTCTGGGATGAAAACGGAACAGGTTGGATCATAATCATAGATGATGCAGGTAATGTAGTTGATTCTCTTTTCTGGAACTTTTCAGCTGCAGAAATTGCTAACCTGAATGTTACAATCAATGGATTCAATGTTACCGCAGCCGATTTAGATTGGACAGGTGATGGAGCAACTTTTTCGGTATCGTGTAACGATTCTTTCCGAAGAGTAGGTGAAACCAATACAGCAGCCGACTGGTCCGGAACTTGTGAGCCTTCAGATTATGGAGTTCCAAATAGTGAAATTGCCTTAGATGGAGGTGAATGTTTAGGAGAACGTACTGCGACTGAAGTTACAGTTGAGGATGAAGCACCTGTGCTTACCTGTCCGGCAGATCTTATAGAAACAGTTGAACCGGGAGAGCAATTTACTATTCCGGATTATACAGGTATGGCTTCCGTTACAGACAACTGTAGTCCTTTACCGGCGATCGTTCAGGATCCTGCTGTAGGAACTATGGTTGGAGTTGGAGTGACAACTATCACTATGACGGCAACAGACCTTGCAGGAAATGAAGGTACTTGTACTTTCGATCTTACAGTAGAAAATATACTTGGAATAGAAGATCAGACGTTAGTTAACGGTATAACACTATACCCTAATCCAACTAACGGGAATCTTACTTTGCGAAATAGCAGTTCGATTGCGCTACAAGAAATGACCATTACCGATGTTAACGGTAGGATCATTCAATCGCATGATATGAGCAACACACAGACAGAGACTAATTTCTCTGTTGATACTCTTTCAGAAGGCATTTATTTCGTGAAAATTATTTCAGAAAAAGGAAGCGTAGTAAAAAGAATTATTAAAGAGTAATAGTTCGTTCCTATTATAATTTAACCCCTAACTTATTTAATTAAGCTAGGGGTTTTTCTTTTATGTAATGCCTCATGGTTATAGTAACTACGGATAGTGGGATAATTGTTTTTTTGTTAAATGTAAATACATACAGCATTTTTAACTCGTATTTAGCTATTTTTGGTTACATAACATTTCAACTTTCCCTCATTAAATAATTTAAACTAATCAATTATGAACAAATTTACCCGGAGTGCATTAATAATTGTACTCTTATTAGCATCTACATACGGTATGGCCCAGGATGTTTCGAGAACGATTGGGCAGGAGTTAGCGAAACTCGTTGCCAGTGATCAACTTTTAGAAACTGATACGCAATGGGAACTCACTAACGATCATATTAGTAGAACAAGCGGAATTCATCACGCCTATTACAGACAAGTTGTTAATGGAATTCATGTGATGGGAACACAATCTGGTGTCCATTTACTACAGGATGGTACTGTAATATCTGCTAACAATCGATTCGAAAACAAAATACTGAATAAGATAGTAGGTGGTGTAAATCCATCATTAACTGCTACCGAAGCCGTAACAATGGCTGCCAATGAGCTGGGGTACCCTATAAACGGACCTTTTAACATTATCGAGAATATAGGTGGTGTAAGTAGGGAGGCTATACTCAGCGAAGGAGGTATATCCTTAAGTCCGATTCCCGTAAAATTAATGTATCAACCTATTGATGATAAATTAGTGTTAGTTTGGGATATTTCTATTGAGGAGATCTCAGAACAACATTGGTGGAATTTACGAGTTGATGCCTCTACAGGTGCCATTTTAGATAGAAATGACTGGATGGTAAGTTGTTCTTTTGAACATGATCATAGTGCTCATCAAAAGGGCTTGGATTACAATGCAAACTTATACGATATTCCAAATTATAAAACGACAACAACTAATTCGGTAACCGGATGCAGCGAATGTTACGAAGTAATAGCCATGCCAATAGAGAGTCCGTATTACGGACCAAGAACCACCGAAATGATGCCGGCAAATAGTACTGCATCACCGTTTGGGTGGCATGATACCGATGGTAACGCTGGGGCAGAGTTCACAGTTACAAGAGGTAATAATGTAAATGCATACGAAGATGGCGACAATCCGGGATTTCAGCCGGATGGTGGGGCAACACTCGATTTTACGGGATTTCCTTTTGACCAGGTATATACTAATGCAAATCAGTATGAATCTGCAGCGATCACCAATTTATTTTACTGGAACAACTCATTCCATGATGTATTGTATGCATATGGATTTGACGAAGTCTCCGGTAATTTTCAGGAGAATAACTACGGAAACGGGGGAGCAGGGAGTGACTCTGTAGATGCCGAAGCTCAAGACTCCTCCGGTTCATGTAATGCTAACATGGGGACTCCTCCGGACGGACAAAATCCCAGAATGCAAATGTATGTATGTAATGATAAAGATGGAGATTTTGATAATTTAGTGATTGTTCATGAATACGGACATGGAGTTTCTAACAGATTAACTGGTGGACCTGGCAATACAAGTTGTCTAAACAATTCTGAACAAATGGGTGAAGGATGGAGCGATTTTTATGGAGTTTTAATGACGATCGAAGCCGGAGATACTGGTACGGATGCAAGGGGAGTAGGAACTTATCTTTTTGGACAGGGTGCCGGAGGGGCAGGAATACGACCTTTTCCTTATAGTACAGACATGTCTGTAAATCCACAAACTTATAATAGTATTCAAACCGCTGCTGTGCCACATGGTGTGGGGTCGGTATGGGCGACTATGCTGTGGGAAATGACCTGGGATTTAATTGACGAACACGGATTCGATACCGATTTCTTTAATTTCACAGGGGATGTTAATCAGGATGCTGGGAATATTCAGGCATGGGCACTTGTAACTGAAGGTATGAAATTACAACCTTGTAGTCCCGGTTTTGTTGATGGTAGAGATGCAATTTTGGCTGCAGACGCTGCGATTTACGGAGGCGCTAACGAATGTTTGATATGGGAAGCTTTTGCTCGAAGAGGTCTCGGGTTTAGCGCTAGTCAGGGATCATCTGGCAGCACAGGTGATGGAATGGAGGCCTTCGATTCTCCTACCACTCAACTTTTTACAGCCGAAGAGGTTTGTGTAAGTGAAGGCATTCAAACTTATGGTGGTGGTACACCGGAAGGTGGAGTTTACAGCGGACCGGGAGTTACAGATGACGGAAATGGATTAACGTATACCTTTGATCCTGCAACAGCAGGAATTGGGGTACATACAATTACTTATGAAGCAGTTAGTATGTGTGGTGATCCCATTGATACAGATACCCTTGAAGTCACTACAGATATTCCCGAAATTACTTGTCAGGATGTAACGTTAGAACTCGATGCAAATGGCGAGGCGGTTCTTACTATGTTTGATGTGGTAACTAATCTCGAACCCGGTGGTTTAATTGTAGATCAAACCGGAACATTTGCACCCATTGATATTACAGCTACCGGTACCGGAGTGAGTTTAACAGACGATGATGTTTCCGGAGCGCTGCCAATAGGTTTTAGCTTCGAGTTTTATGGACAAACATATTCAAACTTCTATATCTCATCTAACGGATTTATTACCTTTAATAACGATGGTGATAACGGATGTTGTTCCGGGGATCTTATCCCTTCAGGAGGAACACCTAACAATTTTATCGCGTTTGCATGGGAAGACCTTAATCCGGCATCCGGTGGGTCAATTCGCTATGAAACGGTTGGAACTGCGCCCGATAGAAAACTGGTAATGGAGTTTGACGATGTACCTTTCTACGGAACAAATAACGGGGTAACCTCACAAGTTCACTTATTTGAAGGCTCTAACCGAATCGAAATTCATAGCACCTCGATTCCGGCAGATGGAACTGCAACACAAGGAATTGAGAACGCAAGTGGTACAGAAGGACTCGCGACACCTAATAGAAATGATGCCATTTGGAGTGCTACTAACGACTATGTAGCATATTATGAAACACCTCCAAGTCCGGCAGACAACTGTAACTCTACAACAACAATCGATCTTAGTCAATCGTTATTCACTTGTGCAGACCTAGGAACTAATACAATTACTGTCACTATTACAGATACCAACGGAAATACAGGTACTTGTACACCTACCATTACAATTTTAGATCCGTTAATGGTTTGTTTACTCGGAACAGATGAGAATCAATTAAATGAGAACATGAGATTATTCCCTAATCCAACTACCGGCACGTTAACTTTAGTGAATAACAGTACCGAATTACTTCTTTCGGCCGTGGTCACAGATGTTAATGGAAGAGTGATCAAAACTTTCGATCTAAAAGGTTTAAATACTGAAACAACCTTCTCAATTGAAGATTTATCGCAAGGTGTTTATTTTATGAAAATACAATCTGAAAGCGGAAGTATCATAAAGAGAATAGTAAAAGAATAATAATTTATAAATAATGTTAAAAGCCCTGTCTTTACTATAAAGTCGGGGCTTTTTTTTGCTTATTGAAAAGAATGGTATCGTATTTGCATTATATAAGTTAGAAGGTTTAAATTAGAATGAAACATAAAGTAAATTTCAAATAATCCCTTGATTTCCCTAAAAAGAAACATTGCGATTTAAACTTAAAAACCGTTTTGGAATATGCTCCAAAACGGTTTTTTAATTCCAGGGAATTAATCTTTATGTGGATCTTATTGAATTATTCCACCACAACTTACTCTGGCACCGGCAGCACCTGAGGGTTGAGACGTAAAGTCATCTTCTCCCTGGTGTACAATTATAGATTTCCCTAAAATATCCTTGTTTGGGTCGTCACAACCAATACACCATTCGTCGGTTTGCAAAGAAATAAAACCATTTCCGGCGTCATCTGCGGTAAAGTTACCTATATCACCCTTGTGATATCCATCTGCAGCTCCCCACTTTCCGTGTGGCTGCGCTGTAGGATTCCAATGACCCCCTGCAGAGGTGCCATCGGCAGCACTACAGTCCGACTTTTCATGAATATGGATCGCATGTGATCCGGGAGTTAAACCTTCAAGATTTGCATTAAACGAAACTATTCCGTCTTTTTCAGAAAATACTACTTTACCTTTAGCGGTAGATTCGCTTCTTGATTCCAGGTCGAAAGATACTTTTTTAATTTCCGAAACTTCTTCCACTTCTTTGATTTCAGTAGTTTCCACTTCCTTTTCCATTTCCTTGTTTTTATCCTTGCAACTTACAAAGACAGTAAGTATGGCAAGAACTACTGCTACTTTTAAACTTTTCATATTGTGTTTTTTTGATGTTAGTATTTAGTGATAAATAAAGGTAAGATGATTAGCTTGTTCTGCCAAACTTTTAAAAAAATCTTAGCATTTTAAAAATGTGCCTTGATAATTTCCTTCTGATCGGTAATCCCGTGTTTTATATTTTCTGAAATGATCAATGCCTTGTCTATTCGGGTTTGCGAAGTTTTAATGCGAAGGATATAATAAATTAGAGAACGTTTTTTTCCGTCTGAAAGTTTTTCGAAAGCTTCAAATGCTTCGGGATCACTGTCAAGTACAGCCATGAATTCTTCAGGCATCTCTACCCCGTATTTTGAAGTATCTTCAAACAGTTGTAACTCAAAGTAATCTGAAGGAAATACACCTAACTCCTTTTGATATCTCTTTCCGAAGGAAACAATATAATTACACTGGTACAAATGAAGCGCTCCGTGGAAATCAATTTCTTTATCTTCAAAGTACGCTTTGAATTTAACTCGTTTCAATCCTTTTTCAAGAAAAATTTTGGCAACGGGTTCCGGAATAATAACACTGTGCGTTCCGGTGATCGTTACTTCAAATCTTTCCGAAGAAATCAATGTCATATCTATTGGATCAAATTCGTAATAATTTGAGTTTTACTGTGTAAAGTCTTATGAACAGGACACTTATCGGCAATCTGTAGAATACGTTTTACCTGCTTCTCATCCAACATTCCTTTAAGTTTTATTTCGCGGTTGAAGGTATCGATCTTAGCACTAGCATCCTCACAAGCTTCGCAATCTACAGCGTGTTGTTTGTCGTAACTTATATGTACCTCCACATTTTGAACATCCCATTGTTTACGGCGAGCATACATCTGTAACGTCATTGCAGTACATGCAGCTAATCCCGCAGAAACAAGCTCATAGGGCGATGGACCATAATTACTACCACCGTAGCTTTCGGGTTCATCGGCAGTTAAATAATGATCACCCGCTTTTAGCTCGGTAGTAAAGATCTGCTTTTGATCTAGACTGGCAACGACATCGTGATTTGATATGATATCTTTAGTTTTGGGTATGGAAGTATACCTTGAAGCCCATCCCGCGATAACCTTTCCTGCATAGAGAGAATCTTCTTTATCATTAAGTAAATGATCTGCTCCATCCAGCGAAACAAAACTTTTGGGGTGGTGAGCTGCGATATATATTTCTTCCGCATTTTGTATACCAACGATCGTATCTTGCGGTGAGTGCATAATAAGAAGAGACTTCCGCATTTTCTTTAACACATCCTTAAGTGAATTGGTTTGCAGATCTTCTAAGAATTGTTTTTTAATGGTAAAATTTCTACCCCCAACATTCACTTCGGCTATGCCTTTTTCCTGAATTTCATCTAATTCGCTCTGCAATAAATTTTGAACATGCTCAGGATTGCTAGGTGCGCCAATGGTCGAAATAGCTTTTACTGATTCTATTTGAGCAGCCGCAAACAAAACTGCCGCTCCTCCCAGAGAATGCCCAATTAATAAGGTAGGCGATCTATAATTTTCAGCTAAAAAATTTGAAGCGGCTATAAGGTCTTCCACATTGCCGGAGAAGTTTGTATCTTCAAAATTACCTTCACTTTCACCCAAACCCGTAAAATCGAATCTGAGTACCCCAAAGCCGGATGCTGTTAGCGCTCTGCTAATGTTTCTTACCGCAAGTAAATTCTTATTGCATGTAAAACAATGAGCGAAAATAGCATAGTTATGCGGTTGCTGGTCGGCAGGTAATTCTAACCTGCCGAACAACGTATTACCGTCTTTATTCTGAAAATCAATTTTCTGAAAATTCATGTGTAGCTTTTAGATTGTTACAGCTTTGGAAGCTTTTTATTAGTTTCCTGTAACTAGTCGTTACGAGTCGGCATCAATTTCAACCGATTCATTATTTTTTTCGTCCATAACTTCCAAACCTTCACCTTTTAAGTATTTATCAAGGAACTTTAAAATGCTACTGTAAGCTTTGATCTGATTCTCCTTTTTGACAAATCCGTGCCCTTCGTCCTCAAACAGAACATATTCTACAGGAACACCATTCTTTTTAACGCCTTCCACGATCTCATCAGACTCTACCTTTAGCACACGAGGGTCTTGAGCTCCCTGTAGTACGATAAGGGGTTTTGTCACGTTTTGAGTGTGGAATAAAGGAGAAATAGCACGAAGCCTAACCGAGTCGGCAGTGTTTGGATCACCCATTTCGGTGTACAAAGCCTCTTTAAACGATTCCCACCATGGTGGAATACTCTTAAGGGTACGTAGCCAATTAGTCACCCCAAAAATGTTTACTCCAACATCAAATTCTTCAGGAGCATAGGTTAAAGCTGCCATCGTCATATACCCTCCGTAAGAACCTCCGAGAATTCCTATTTTTTCACCGTCAATCACGTCTTGCTGTGCTAACCAGTCTTTACCAGCGATACAGTCTTTTAGATCTTTGTCGCCATGATTTTGGTCATCCATTTTAAAGAATGTCTTACCATAGCCACTACTTCCACGATTATTAACCGCTAATATCGCATATCCGTGATTTACTAAATATTGAATTGTAGAATTAAAACCCTGTCGCGATTGTCCTCCGGGACCACCATGAACCCAAACTAAAGCCGGTACCTTATTGGTTACCGATGCTTGTTTTGGCACATAGTAAATGGCAGGGATCTCTAATCCGTCAAAGGACTCGTATCTAATCACCTCGGCCGAGACCAAATGATCTCCATCAATTTCGTCATTCAAATTATCGGTTAATCTGTATTGTTCTTTAGTAGATAGATCATAAGCATACGAATCTGTAGGGGTATGTGATCCGCCAACACTTAAGATGGCCATCGATTCGTCTCGTGAAAAGGAAACACTGTTGATCTTCTTATTTTCGAAGGTAGGGAAAGTGACGTTCTCACCTGAAGCTACTTCAACGACTTCCAATTCGTTTGCGGCATCGGCATTGGTAAATGTTACCCGATATTTTCCATTTCTGGTAAAATAGAACCCATTAATATCCCAATCCTTCTCCATTATTTTTTCTTTGGTCCCGTTTTCAAGATCGTACTTCATCACATAACTAAATTCCCCGCCATCATCGGTGGTGAAATAAAACGACTTTCCATCGGGTGAAAAATCCTGAGGTGAATTATTACTAAGGTTATCGTTTACTTTCGTGCGCTCATTGGTTTCGGTATTCAGGATAAAAAGATCCACATCGTTCGTATTCACAGGTTTAATGAGTGCTACATATTTGCGATCCTCGCTCATTCCACCAAAATCCATTCCGTCTTCATTTTTATAAATCATTTTAGAACTGAAATCACTAATATCCATTTCGTAATGATCCATATATTTGGAGTCGCGTTCGTTACTTCCATAGAAAAAACTCTTCCCGTCTTTTGCCCAACCTCTAAATAATGCTCTTACATTGGTCTCCGGAGTAAGTCTTGTCACCTTATCACCATCCATCATAAATATTTTGTAGATCTCATCCCCATTACCATCCATTCTGTACAGAATTCGATCGTCTTCAGGGAAATAAGAGATACCAAATATTGAGGCACTATCACTTGCAGTGACCGGTTTTAGCTCACCTCCCGTGGCAGGTGTAGTGTACATATTATAGATACCGGAACGATTGCTTGTAATTAGTACTTTCGACTTGTCTGCTGAGAATCCATTCGCAAAAGCATTCTCATTGTCCATAAATTGCTCGATCGTATATTCTTCTATTTCCACATTTTCGGCGACGTTCTCCTTTTTGGCATCTTTACAGGAAAACATCGTGGCAATTGCCAGGATCGTAATTAATACATTTTTCATATTTGTATAGTTTAGTTAGTTTTAAAGGTTTCAATTTCTTTAAAAGGGGAGATATTTACCCTCTCCATTTTAGACTTATATTCTGTCCATTCGGTTACAAAGAAATTGTTGGTTTCTTTTAAAGCACTGTCTAATTGATCCTTGGCATGCTTCATTAGCGTATTTTCAGTTTGTGTCATTCCATTGGGTCTGCTTCCGCTATACCAACCGGCAGTTCCTAATCTCTGCATCACAGTTACTTCGGGGTTTCGGGTGATTCCCTGACGTTTATCTTCCTTTCCAATATACAAAGCCACAAGCGAATCAATCTTTTTTACGATTTCTTTACTGGCTTTTATTTCTTCTTTATACTTTTTATCGTCTTCTTTTTTTAGTTTTTCTGAAAGTTCTTCGGCGGTATTTTTACTTTGCACCAGTTGCTCTACGGCATCTGCCGCGATCTGCGTAAGCTCTTCCAGTTTTTTTGAAGCATTATAACTTTCGGTGATTGCCTTTTCTGAAATACTTAGGCGAGGGTCACTTTCTACTTTTACTGAAGCATTGGATGTCTTATCCATATATTGAAGCTCAACTCTATAAGTTCCGGGCTTCACCGAAGTACCTCCCGGTTCATTCTTACGCTCACGAATTCTTCTTGATGGTCGCTCAACACCTGCTTCATCCATGTCCCATTGCCAGGTATAAATCCCGGTGCTGTCGGGTATTTTTTTCTTCAAACTTCTAATTAATCGTGAACCATCGTAAATTTTCATATAGATAGAATCTTTAGAAGGCCCCTTCATTTCCTCTTCTGAATTATCACCATCTTCTTCATTATCTTCTTCTCCTTTTTCCTTTTCAGAAGAAACCTCAGCAACTTTTTTAAAATAATATTTTATTAAAGCACCATATTCTCGATTCTCCCCGTTGTAGATAGCGTCGGCTCCAAATCTACTGCCCGTTGGTTGTTGGTATGACGCCTGATAGGCTGTTGGAGGGTCGAAAACCTTAATATCCTCATTTAAAACTGAGTTGTTTCTCGCGATTTCTCGTAAAGGTTTAATATCGTCTAAAACCCAGGCGGCACGTCCAAAAGTACCAATAACCAGATCATTTTCACGTGGGTGTATCACCAGATCTTTTACCGAAACTGTTGGGAAACCATGTGTCCATTTAGTCCAGCTTCCACCGGCATTCAGCGAAACATACAACCCATCATCGGTTCCTAAAAACAGCAAGTTTCTTTCTACAGGGTCTTCCACGATACTTAGGGTATAGCTTTCGGTATCTGTTCCGTCCACAATTCGTTCCCATGTTTTTCCGTAGTTAGTAGTTCGAAATGCGTAAGGTGTATAGTTAAACCTTCGGTAATCGTTGGCCACTAAAAGTGCTTCTCCCTTATTTTTATTTGATGCTTTAATTTGGACGATCCAGCTTCCTGCGGGTAATCCTTTTAAATTTGCAGAAACATCTGTCCATGTTTGTCCGCCATTCTGTGTGTAATGCACTCTTCCGTCATCACTTCCCGCCCATAACATATTTCTTTCAAGAGGGGAAGGTTCAATAACTAAAATGGTGGTGTGATTTTCTGCCCCTGTAGCGTCCATAGTCAATCCACCGCTATCACCTTGTTTCTGTTTCTCAGGATCGTTAGTGGTAAGGTCGGGAGAAATGACTTCCCAGGTGAGGCCTTTGTCTGTACTTTTGTGAACGAATTGACTTCCGAAGTAAATAGTATTACTATCAAAAGGATCAATATTTATTGCCGAATTCCAATTAAACCTCAACTCTACATCCGGATCTGAATGCATTGGGCGTACGGTATAATTATTACCTGTAATATGATCGTATCTGCTTACATATCCCTGCTGACTCATACTCCAGCCATATCTGCTATCGTCGGGGTCGGGGACAACATCAAAACCATCGCCAAATGAAATTTCCTGCCAGTAATCGTTTCTAATTCCTTGTGCCTTCCAAACATAAGCCGGACCTCGCCAGCTACCGTTGTCCTGCATTCCACCATAAACATTGTATGGGAATTCGTTATCTACATTGATATGGTAGAATTGTGCTACTGGTAAATTACCCACAAAACGCCAAGTTTTTCCTCCGTCGTGAGTAATGTTCATACCGCCATCGTTTCCATCGATCATAAAACTCCCATCCGTAGGATGAATCCACCATGCGTGATGATCGGGGTGTACACCGTTATCGACTCCATAGGCAGGCATGAGCTCGTCAAAATTCTTTCCTCCATCTTCCGAAACATTTACATAGGTAAATACTGAAAATACTCTGTTTTCATTCTCCGGATCCACAAAAATGTCGCTGTAATAAAATGGCCGATTGCCAATATCATTTTTATCATTTATTTTTTTAAACGTAAAACCTCCATCGGTACTTTTATACAGCGCGTTCTTCTTGGCTTCCACCAAGGCGTACACAATATTGGGTTTATTAGCTGCAATGGCTAAACCAATCCTTCCCAGATCGCCTTTTGGTAAACCGTCTGCTTCGGTTCTTTCTTCCCAGTTTGCACCACCGTCGTGCGTAATAAAAATACCTGAACCGCTACCTCCCGAGTTAAAGAACCATGGGTCACGCTTGTGCTCCCACATTGCGACGATCAATTTATTAGGATTGGTAGGATCCATGACCATATCACCAACTCCTGTTTTATTATTTGCGAATAAAATTTTATTCCATGTTTTCCCTCCATCGGTAGTTTTAAATACACCTCTTTCCGGATGCTCCCCCCAAGGAGAACCAATAGCCCCTACATACACAGTATTTGGATCTGTAGGATCGATGATCACTCTATGAATATGTCTCGTTTTTTCCAGACCCATTAAGTCCCAGTTCTTTCCTCCGTCTAAAGATCTGTAAATTCCGTAGCCCCCGTTTAAACTATTACGTGGATTTCCTTCTCCGGTTCCTACCCAGATTACAGACGGATTAGATTGCTGAATCGCAATGGCACCAATCGATGCGGTTGCTTCATCATCAAAAATTGGTGACCATTTTATACCACCGCTTGTAGATTTCCAAAGTCCGCCGGAAGCCGTCCCAACATACATAATATCGGTATCGTTATTAACAACATCGATTGCTGTAACCCTTCCCGACATACCCCCGGGACCAATATTCCTGGGTTTCATGTCTTTTAAAATGTCCATTGAGAGTTCTTGAGAAAAAAGGGTAGATGCTATGCATAAAAGCATTAAGGAGAGAATTTTTTTCATGTCTTTGATTGATAATTATTTTGATTTCCTAAAGTTACTAAAATGTTATTAGTTCTCAAGTCTTAAATAGCTGTTAATCCCTTCCAGAATAATGTGAAATATCTTAATTTTAAAGAATGAAAAAGAAAACACTGCGCTCCGGTTTTGTTTTTACTAAACACAGTCCAAAAGAACAATCTCCATTTGAACGCCTTTTTGAAGTTTTCCAAGAGCTAATTACCCATACTTCAGGAGATTTTGATGAAGCTATAGATTGGCTTAGGCAACTTGATGAGGAATACAATCTAACTACTAACGAATATACGATAGACGATTTTATTGAAGATCTAAAAAAGAAGGGTTTTATAAGGGAAGAATTTAAACCCGATGGAAGCGGTAACGGAAAAGGTAAGGGTAAAAATACCATGACCGAAAAACTTGAAAGATCCCTTCGGAAAAGGGCATTAGATCAAATCTTCGGAAAGATAAAACGAAGCGGAGCCGGAAATCATAAAACAAAATATAATGGACGAGGAGATGAGAGAGCAGGGGAGTTTAGGAACTATCAATTTGGGGACGGATTAGAACAGATCTCCATGACCGAAAGTTTGAAGAATGCTCAGGTGAATCACGGAATGGACAGTTTCAAACTGACCGAAAACGACCTTGTAGTAGAAGAAACTACCTATAAAGCTCAAATGAGTACCGTGCTAATGATAGATATTAGTCATAGCATGATCCTTTATGGCGAAGATAGGATCACGCCTGCTAAAAAGGTAGCGATGGCCCTTTCAGAATTAATTACCAGCAGATATCCAAAAGATACCTTAGATATATTGGTTTTCGGAAATGATGCATGGCCCATAAAAATAAAAGATCTTCCCTATTTAAATGTGGGTCCCTATCATACAAATACCGTTGCAGGTCTTCAGTTAGCCATGGATATGCTTCGTAGAAAGCGCAACACGAATAAACAAATTTTTATGATCACCGATGGGAAACCCAGTTGTTTAGTGTTGCCCGACGGACAGTACTATAAAAATAGTAACGGACTCGATCCGTATATTGTCAATAAGTGCTATGCAATGGCTGCGCAAGCCAGAAAGTTACATATCCCAATTACCACATTTATGATCGCCAGCGACCCGTATTTACAACAATTTGTGGATGAATTTACGCATGCGAATCAAGGAAAAGCATTTTATACCGGTCTACAAGGTCTTGGGGAAATGATCTTCACAGATTACGAAACCAATAGAAGAAAAAAATTACGGTAATTACAAGAAGTTAGAAGTGAATAGCATTTGCCAACACAGAAGATGAAAAATAATATGGAACATAAGAAAATAAAAACTTTCGGAGAGCTAAAGAGTTCGGGATACGAATACAAGTCTATCAAGGATGAATTACGGCAAAATCTCATTCAGAAGCTATTAAAAAAGGAAACTACCTTCGAAGGTATACACGGTTACGATTATACAGTGATCCCCGAATTAGAACGCGCAATACTTTCGAAACATAACATCAATCTATTAGGTTTACGCGGCCAAGCGAAAACCAGGCTTGCTCGGCAAATGGTTCAGCTATTGGACGAATATGTTCCGGTGGTAGAGGGAAGTGAAATTAACGACGATCCCTTTAAACCCATATCGAGATATGCGATAGAATTGCTTCACGAAAAAGGCGACAAAACCCCTATAACATGGTTGCACCGTGACGATCGTTTTTCAGAAAAACTGGCAACTCCCGATGTGACCGTTGCCGATTTGGTTGGGGATGTTGATCCTATTAAAGCAGCAAATTTAAAACTTACTTATGCGGATGATCGTGTTATTCACTTCGGAATGATCCCGAGGGCCAATAGAAGCATTTTTGTGATAAATGAACTTCCCGATCTGCAAGCACGTATTCAGGTGGCGTTATTCAATATCTTACAGGAAGGTGATGTGCAAATTCGTGGTTTTAAGTTGCGACTTCCGTTAGACATTCAATTTGTATTTACAGCAAACCTGGAAGACTATACCAATCGCGGTAGTATTGTAACTCCGTTGAAAGACAGAATAGGCTCTCAAATTCTTACACATTATCCCGATGACATAGTGACCGCGAGAACAATTACAGAGCAGGAAACTGCGATGGCAGTTCAAGAAAAGGAAAATGTATACGTACCCGAATTGGCGAAAGATATTTTAGAACAAATAAGCTTTGAAGCACGACAGAGCGAATTTATCGATGCAAAAAGTGGTGTGAGTGCCCGATTGAGCATAACGGCTTTTCAGAATTTGCTAAGTACCGCCGAGCGCAGAGCTATAGCAAATGGAGATAAAGAAACTTCGGTTAGGTTAAGTGATTTTCTAGGTATTATCCCGGCCATTACAGGAAAAGTTGAATTAGTTTATGAAGGTGAGCAGGAGGGAGCATCACAAGTTGCTCAGCAATTAATTGCCGATGCAATCAGGAGTCAGTTCTTAAATTATTTCCCGCGAATTGAAAAATTAAAAAAGGAAGGTGATACCGATCCATACGATGAGGTTGTGGCTTGGTTTTTTGAGCAAACAGGTGGCTTCGAGTTGCTCGACTCTTTGGACAATGAAGCGTATAATTTACAATTAGACCGTATAGAACCCTTAGATGATCTTTTAGAGAAAAATGTTCCTGATATCCCTGAAAAAGATAAGCCTTTTTTTAAAGAATTTATTCTTTGGGCGCTGGTCGAATTCAAAAAGCTAAGCAAATACAATTTAAGCGATGGTGTGAGGTTTAAGGATGTCTATGGGAGTTATATTAGCGGACTCTAATCACTGATGAATTGTTGGTAATAGTTGAAAATCGTTGGTGGTTCTGTTTAAACTCGCTTTAATTTTATTGTAATTCGATGTGGTAGGTTTGAGATTTACATATTTGTCAATGATGGTGCTATGTTTGTAAACTAAAAAGGTGTTCTCAACATTCGGATTTATGTTGTTATGATGGATGGCAGAGGAAGTATCATTAAAGGAAGGCACAAAAGTTAAAGCAGTATGTTCCAACTGAAGACTTTTACCAATTTCTGCCAACTGCTTTGTTAATTTATTCTTATCGTACTTACTTTCATTGCCATATACGAAGTAAGTTTTAAGATATGAAGAACGTAAAGCACTTTCATTCTCTAAAAAGCTTAACCATAGTTTTATTTCATCCCAGTTTGGATCGTTCCCTACAAAGTATAGTATTCCATGGTAACGTCCGTATTTGCATACCGGACAAGCTTTTGAACCTTTATCCGGTCCCCAGGCATGAAAGGGAGTAAAAGAAATGACATCTTCACCAATAGCGCTCCCCGAACTGACCTTATTATTATTTCTTGATGGATGATTAGGAATGTTAAGCCCCAATATTATATTGTGTTCGGCTATATGGAGATTACCTTTTTTAAGAAGTCGGAGTATCCCCGAGCCGCCCCGATTTTCCATTTCTAACCGTTTTTTAGTTGTTAGTAGCGGGTCATCGTCGAAAACAAATGCATCAATATAATATTCCTTATCCAGCGTTGGCTCTTTTATTGAAGGATGAATATGTGCGGGGTCATTCCGATTTGGGTACGCCCCCGGTCTCACCGTGTAGATTGAATAATTACCTAACGAATCAGATTGAACCCAACCGCGAATATAGCCATGCCTTGAAGCGCGTTTATCCATAGAGTCGTTGGGAGCATAATACCCTTCGGTATTAGTGTGATAATAATATAGAATAACATTGGCTGCCGGTGCCTTGCCGTCAGGTTTAAGGATCTTACCTGTGATTAGTAGTTTTTGCCCCTCTTGTTTCCATCCCGGACTCGTATCTACCGCCTTTAGGGTTTCAGGAATACCATGATACATAAATTCACCATTTTCAAAAGGCCCGCCAACAATATTGTTTTTTACTTCGGAAAGATCTTTCTCTTTGTTTTTTTCTGAAGAGGTTTGACTGTGACAGCTATGAAACTGAAAACACAGGAATATGGTGAACAGATAAAGGAAATTTGTTCTCATGGCTAACATTTTTTTTCAATATCTGAAAGATTTTTCGGTATTGAAAACCGGATACGCTATGCTGATGTATTTATATGCTAAGAGGAGATTAGCTTAAAACGTTTTTTAAAACCTTCGGCGTAATTTCTACTCATTCGCAATTGTTCTCCGTTGTTCAATTGAAGATCGAAATCTCCATTCCCGCGTGAAGTGAAACCGGTGATCATTTCGGTGTTAACGATAGTCGATTTATGAATTCTACAAAACTGTTTCCGTTCTAAATTACTCTCAAATGCCTTCAAGGTGCCTTTATAAAGCCATTTTTTATTGGGAGTGTGAATTGCAACATAGGGTCTTTCCGAAGAAATATACAGAATAGATGTCGGCTCTATTAAGGTCGTTTTGTTTCCGGTTGTAACAGGGATTAGAGAAGAGCCATTAGCGTCTTGCGGTTCCTTGGTGTTTCTCACAAAATTGCGTTTTCTAGTTTTAAAGTAGTAGAACACGGCAGTGGTACTGTAGACAGCAATAGAAATAATAAAATGGTTTGAAATTGCATAATCAAACACCTGTGAAAAACGAAAAGTATGATTTACAAAAATACCCGAAGTTACATTTACAAAAAGAGCGAATATTATGAGGTGTGCCAGTGTAATTAACACACTTGTCAAAGTGCTTTTAAAAAGGTTATTTTTAATAATCTTAGTCAAAACTTGTACCTGCATCCATACCAATGGAAGGAAAAACATCCAAAAGGAGTTGTATAGCATTGATTCTGAAAAGTAAAAGTTGTAATTATTAACCTTAGAGTGCATTAAATCCTGAAATAGTCCGAGTAAGACAGCAACCGTCATTACTCCAAATACGAGAATTGTTTTACCGGAATGGCGATTTAAAATGGAACGCATGGATATAAACTTTGCTTATAAGTTACAAAAAATCGGACTATCAAGATTCCTTAAGGTCTCTAAAGTTTAATCTGTAGTTATGAGATCTCAGCAATGGATTTAACAAGTAATACTACTCCACTAATGACCATAATCGCTATAACCCACTTTCTAAAGGTGAGTTTACTCATACGTTTTAAGAGGTATCTGCCTATAAAATTACCTAAAGTCGCTCCTAAACCAATCGCAATACCATAAACCCAAAGTTCTTTAGTTAACAATCCGAAGAAGGTATAACTTCCAATTTGTGCTATTCCCAGGAAAAAAGCCTGAGCTCCTTTAGTACCTACGAGTTCTTCCTTGTCGATACCCGCGTTGAGGAGAAAAGGATTGAGAATAGGTCCCATTCCTCCTGTAAAGGTTCCAATTATTGAAATAATGAATCCGAGTGGGATAAAGTACCATAGTTTTACCTCGAACGAGCGTTCTTTTTTTCCGAAGCGATATTGAAAAAATGTACTAACCAGAAATAATCCCACTATTATTTGAATCCAAACTATGTTAACTTCGGTAAATAACCATGCTGCTAAGATAGCTCCTATCATGGCAGAAGGGACGTAGTACCAAAAGACTTTCCAAACGATGTGTTTCCAAAAGAGGATGATCCTCGATGGTCTGCTTAAAAATGTTCCAAGATTTAATACAGGTGCCGTTTGAGATGTTCCTATCAGAAAATTTAATACGGGGATTTGCATAAGTGCACCACCACCGCCACTTATGGTAGAAAGTGTAAATGCTGCTGCCCCTAAAAGAAATAATAGGAATAGGAGGATAGGTGATATTTCTGAGAGAATTTCAGACATAAAAAAACTGCCCAAAAGGGCAGTCTAAATTACTATATATTTAAGAAGAATTACAAATTTGGAATCACTAATTCCTGTCCCGGATGAATCATATCCGGATTCTTAAGTTTATCACGATTAGCTTCAAAAATCGCATTGTACTTCATTGGATCGCTGTAGTAATGCTTGGCGATCTTACTTAAAGATTCACCACTAGAGACCGTATGTCGTGCATAAACACTGCTATCGGCAACAGTAATATCCGCCATGATATCACTAGGGTTTTCGCCACCTACTCTTTTAATCTCGTCCCAAAGTTGATCTTTTTCGTACTGAGTATTGGCAACACCTCTTACTTCTAATGTGTTTCCATTAACTTGTACATCACCTTTCTGAATTTTTAATTGCTCTCCAAGGTCTAGTACACTTTGATATTTTGCTTTAACCATTTTAATCTAATGTTTTATTGTTGTTAATGTTTTAAAGGTACAAATTTTAACCGACCTGATTTTTACATAGCTAATATTAAAGATGGAATCAATCTGTGTTTTCGTTATTTAACACAAAATCAGGGATTAAGGACATATTTAACTAAACATTAATCGCTTTTGGCAAAACCTTCACATATCATACAATATATTTGTTGCAAATAAAACCCAACGTTATGAAAGTGAATTTTAAAACAATGTTATTGTCATTATCCCTGGCAGGACTACTTTTTGTGTCTTGTAATGATGATAAGAAAAAAGAGGCTGAAGCACTAGCTGAAGCTGAGAAAATGGAAATGGAAGCTAAACGTGTTGCCGAAGAAGAGGCCATGGCGACTAAAATGGAGTTCGAGAAAAATACGATTGCGTCTATCGCAATGGGTAATGAAAATTTCTCTACTTTAGTTTCAGCCTTGAAAAGTGCAGATTTAGCTCAGACATTTATGGAAGAAGGTGAATACACAGTTTTTGCACCAACAAATGATGCTTTTGCTGCTGTTCCTCCAGCTACCTTAGAAAACCTGCTTAAGCCTGAAAACAAAGAATCGCTTCAAAATCTATTGAAGTATCATGTTGTTTCAGGAGAGTGGAAAGCTGCTGATGTGATCAAAGCCATAAATGATAACAATAATAAATATACGGTAACCACTTTGCAAGGTGATAACCTTGTCCTTTCTTTAAAAGACGATAAAGTTGTAATTGAAGACGCAAAAGGTGGTAAAGCTACTGTAATAATGACCGATGTTGATGCTTCAAACGGAGTGATCCACGGAATTGATAAAGTAGTAATGCCGAAGAGTTAATAATTTGGTTAGTTATTAAGTTGATTAATGAAGAAGACCCCAAGCAATTGGGGTCTTTTTTTTATTTAATCTTTTTGAATCCTCACGTTTCAAGTCCGGATGACCTAAGAATGTAATCTTGTTGGATCGATCAATTCTCTTTTGGCATCTAACGTTCTGAAAGATATTTAAACTTTTTTAGATCCTCTTCTCCATGTATTTCGTGCGAAACTCTATCTTTAATTATTATGTTTTTAGTTGAAATATCCATCACATCATAGTAATAATGATCTGTAATGATCAACCCTTTTGTTTCTTTCTTATGAAGCAGAAAATTCTTTAAGGCTTCTTTCTCGATGGGTTCTACCATAGAAAAGGGTTCGTCCAGTAGTAAAAAATCATGATCTAAATTGCCTATTAAAACTACCTCGAAATACTTTAACTCTCCCATAGATAGTTCTCCAACTCTTCTGGGACTTATTTTAGCAATAACAGGATCATAAAACACCGAATCCTGTTTTTCTTCCGAAGAAAAATAAATAGGTATGATATCATGTACCTTACTGTTCTTAGGTAAAAATGGGACCTGCGGTAAATAAGCAATTCTTTTATCGGCTATAACCTCTGAGGGATTTAAGAGTGTATTATCGATAGTCATTTTTATATTGTTGGAAGGTACCACCCCGAATATCATTTTTAGCAGGGTTGACTTTCCGGAACCATTCCGGCCAAAGATCCCGAGTACTTCCCCTGTTTCACATGTAAAGTGAACCTTGTTTAATACTTCTTTATTTCCGAAAGACTTTGAAGCGTTATATAACTGAAGAATTGCCAAATAAAAAAGAACTTAGTATTAATAAAACAATTACGATAGGGGAACCCACTATTAAATTGATCACGAAAACGGTCTTAAATAATTTCCATTTGGTAATTCCCAAATTGTAATAAAAATAAAACTGTTCTTTCTTCAGAAGGGAAAAGGCTAAAAAACCGATAACGACTCCAACTAGCAGGAAGACTACCATGGCAGAAATGTTTCCGAAGATAATTTTACTCAAAAGTGTAAAAAAAACAATAAACGGAAGCACTTCTTTATAAAATTGCCAATAGGCGCGAATATTCATACTACGTTTTAGTTACCGGCAACCTACAGTTCCCTGAAAAAATTATTGGTGTCCTAAATGACAGCCACAACCGCCATCCATAAATCCTTGTGTTTCCTCATGCCACGGGAATGCCTGGTCGTATTTCGTTAACTCCCAGTAAAAGGGTTTGCGCTTTACATCATAATTTCCTTCCTCGTTCAGTGTATTTGCGTCGTAAAGGCGTCCGTTGATCATAACTTTTTCGATGGACTGAGTATTTTCAATATTTTCCAAAGGGTTATCGGTAAGTACCAAAAGATCTGCCATTTTACCAACTTCCAGAGAACCTATATCATTTCCTGCTCCTATATACTCAGCCGAATTTATCGTGGCGGCTTTAAGCGCCTCAAGATTGCTCATTCCACCCGATGCCAACATCCAAGTCTCCCAATGTGCTCCCAGACCTTGTAATTGTCCGTGTGCGCCCATATTTACTTTAACCCCTGCATCACTTAAGGCTTTTGCTGTTTCGGAAACTAAAATATGTCCGTTCTCATATTCTTTCGCAGGTACCATAGTTCTATGTCGTGATCTGCTATCGATAATAGCCCGAGGGGTAAAGGTTAGTAGCTTTTCATTGTCCCAAACATTATCGCGTTGGTAATAATACATTTCCCCGTTCAAGCCGCCGTAATTTACAATAAGGGTTGGTGTATAACCCGAATTACTTGTACCCCAAAGTTCCAGAACGTCCTTATATACCGGTGCAACCGGGATATTGTGTTCAACACCTGTGTGGCCGTCGATCACCATGGTTAGGTTATGATAGAAAGTGGATCCACCTTCGGGAACAACATTAATTCCTTGTTCACGTGCGGCTTGCATTACCTGCTGCCGCTGTTCACGTCGCGGCTGATTATAACTTTTTACACTTTTCGCACCAAATGCCTTCGTTCGTCTTATACTGCTCCGTGCGTCTTCTAAGTTGTTAATTACCGCTTTAAAGTCACCATCGGCTCCATAAAGTATAAATCCGGTAGAGTAGAGGCGTGGTCCTACTAATTTCCCTGCTTTTTGTAATTCTGAGAGAGAGAATACGGTTTCAGTATTTGCCGAAGGATCATGGGAGGTGGTAACACCAAACGCCAGATTTGCCATAAACTGCCAATTTTGCTGTGTAGTAAGTCCGTAACGAAATGCACCCACATGTGCATGGGCATCGACCATTCCGGGCATGATGGTTTTCCCAAGAGCGCCATATATTTTCGCATCGGAAGGAATAGGAGTTTCCGAAGATTTTCCAATCTTTTCAATGATATTATCTTTTATGATAATGGTTCCATCTTCGATCACCTCGTCCCCGTTCATAGTAATGATTCGCGCATTCGAAAAAGCTATCCTTCCGGAAGGTTTATCTACCGGAGCCGTTAGTCCAATTTTTGTTCCCGTAATGGTCATTTCCGGAACGGTTTCCGAAGAACCCGGTAAAAAGGTAAAACGATCCCTTAGCATATTACTAAAATACTCATCTCCCAAGGTCCACATGATCTTTTCACTATTAGGTGACCAATGAATACTGATACCGGCATCTTTGGCGATTTGCGACACGGGAACCGATTTACTATTGTTGTCTAGGTCTAGGGTCTGTCCGTTCATTACCAGAGGAGCAACATAGACTTTATGCAGGTTGGTAAAAGCGATCCATTTATTATCCGGGCTTGGAACTAATCGGTTGGCATATTTAGACTTAATATGAGTCTTTTCGTCATCTCCGTTTAAGTTAACACTTATCAGACTTTTGGTTAAGTTTCCGAAGTAAGTACCTCCCGTTTGAAGAAAAATGCGCTTACCATCTTTAGTAAATACAGGATTTTCACCATTGTCTGTTACAAATTTTTCATTGGCTCCATTAGTAGACATCGTATAGATTCCGGGGTTGTTGGTAAAGGAAAAACCTTGATCTCTGTTTCCATCTTCTTTTCTGAAAACTATGGTTTGTCCGTTGGGGGAATAAGAAGGTGTTCTGTAAATTCCTTTTTCTGAAGTAAGTTTTTGTGGGGTGCCACCGGTTGCAGGTACCTTAAAAATGGCACCTTTTTCTTGGTCATTCCAGCTCACGAAAACAATGTTGTTTCCATCTGGGGAGAAGGCCGGCTCGAATTCGAAATCGGTGCCGTTTGTTAGTCTTGTTGGTGTGCCATTAGGAAGATCTTTCTTCCATAATTGACCGAGTGCGTTAAAGATAAGAAAATTTCCATTAGGAGAAGTAACTGCATGTCTAATAACTTTTGGAGTGAAGCTTTCTTTCTCAATTGGATTATTAAAATGAACGGTCTCTGCGATATCGATGTTCACATCGGCTGTAAAGGGAATATTAGTGATCGCTAATGATTCGGTGTCGATCTTCTGGATCTTTCCATCACTCCAGAAAACGATTTCTTTATTGTTCGGCATCCAATCGAAGTTTGGATATACACCAAAAATTGCCCATGCCTCCTGCTGGTCTTTATTTAAACCGTCGTATATAGGCCATTCTTCCCCGGTGTCTAGATCACGCATATACAGCACACTTTTCTCGCGTACTCTTTTTACGAATGCAAGCTTTTTGCCGTCGGGCGAAACCGTTGGACGCGCAGCACCTCCCGGACCACCGGTAATTGTTTCGGTATCTCCGTTTTCAAAACTATAGCGTTTAATCACATAGATCTGACTGTTAGGATCTTTGTTGTACTGAAAGAAACCACCGGGATACATATCTTCACTGTAGTATAAATACTTTCCGTCTGAAGTAATAAAAGGCTCATTCACGTCCTGCTGATCGTTCTTCCGCTCGGTTAACTGTATCCCACTACCACCGGTTCTATGATACTGCCACATTTCACCTGCACCTAAACTTCTCCCGGAAGTGAAGTGTTTTCTTGCCACTAAAAAATCACCGTCCGGCATCCACACCGCATTGTTCAAAAGTCTAAAGTCTTCTTTAGTAACTTGCTTTGCGTCGCTACCGTCTGCGTTCATCACCCAGATGTTATCCCCACCGCCTGCATCACTCGTAAAGGAAATTTTTGAACCGTCAGGGCTAAAACGCGGTTGTACTTCAAAAGGAATACCTTTCCGAAGTATTTTTGCTTTTCCACCTGTAATAGGAATAGTATAAATATCTCCGAGCATATCAAAAACGATGGTTTGCCCGTTAGGACTCACATCCAGGTTCATCCAGGTACCCTCGTTAGTGGTAAAAGAATGTGTTTTATATTTGAAATCATCTCCCGGTTGGGCGACGTTCCATTTAGATTCTTCTGTTTTTTTGTTTTTCTTTTTTTGTGCGTAAGTGTTGAGCGTACATAACAGTACGAATAGTGTGCAGAAAATGCGCATAATTGATAAATTTAATTGGTTGGCTAAATATAGCGTAATTCTTCGTATTTCAGGGTCTAGACTTGATATTTGCTTCGCAAAGTTTGATGATGGTAGCAATCCGTTTCACACGTGTTTCTTCACGTTTTGCCTGATATAACCAGCTTAAGTAACTTTTTTGGTATCCCGGTGAAAAATCTTGATAGTTTTTGAAGGCATCCGGATTATTTTTGAAAGCTTTTTTTAGTTCCTTCGGAATCACCAAATTTTCAACATCATCCATCGCATTCCAGGTTCCGGCTTGTTTGGCGATCTTAATTGCATTCCAGCCACTCTCATGTATTAATCCGTCGTTTTCTAATTCTGCAATATGCCGTTTGTTTAATGCACTCCAGTTGCTCTTAGGATTGCGCGGACAAAAATACTGATGACGTTTACCGTTTCCAAGACTCCTTACGGTGCTATCAATCCAACCGTAACAAAGTGCCACCTTTACGGCTTCTTCCCAGCGCATCGTTGGAATATTGGTTTCCAGTTTATGAAAAATAAGCAAAACGCCTTGTGGGTAAATTAGATGGTTATCGTGCAACCAATCTCTCCATTCGATATCCCGAGGAAAGTATAATTGCGGTTTTTCCATTAGCTGAAGGTTTAAATATTCTACGGTAATTAATTGACTTCTTCTGTTTCAACATAGAAATCGGGTTTTATGAATACCGACTTAATATCACCGATGTTTTCCTTTAATTTCCATTCGGAATTAGGATAAATCCATTCTTCTTTTCCGTTAATTACGGCTATCACGGGCATGTCAAACCCTTCAATGATATTGGTATATCTAAAAGAAAGTTCGTTAGCCTCAACTTTATATTCAACTTTCGGCACCATGGTGGTACGTAGGTACTGCTCCCAAAATTCGGTTAGATCGATTCCGCTTTCACTACTAATGTATTCTTCAACTTGTTTACTTGAAACTGTTTGATGATAGAAATCTTTGTTAAGTCCGCGTAAGAGATTTCTCCATTTCTTATCATCTTCAATGAGTTGCCGTAGGGTATGCAAGATATTGGCACCTTTGTAATACATATCCCCGCTACCTTCGTTATGAACATTGTAAACGCCAATAATGGGTCGGTCGTTTTGTATAAGTTCTCTAGTTCCTATCAAATATTCACTAGCAGCTTCTTTACTAAAATGATAATTAATATAAAGACTTTCAGAATAGGCAGTAAAACCTTCATGAATCCACATATCGGCAACGTCTATATGGGTAATGTTATTAGCAAACCATTCATGACCTCCTTCATGAACTATGATAAAATCAAATCTTAAACCCCATCCGGTACCTGAAAGGTCTCTTCCTAAGTAACCGTTTTGATATTGATTTCCGTAGGTAACACTACTTTGATGTTCCATACCCAGATAAGGAACTTCTACGAGTTTAAAACTATCTTCATAAAAGGGATAGGGGCCAAACCAGTATTCGAAGGCACGAATCATTAATGGCACCTGCTCAAAGTGTTCTTTTGCTTTTTCTTCATTTTCACGAAGCACGTAATAATCTATATCGAGATCTCCGTTGAGTCCTTCAAATTTTTCTCCAAAGTGGACATAGTCACCAATATTGATGTTAACCCCATAATTATTAATTGGATTAACTACTTTCCAAACCCAGGTTTTGGTTTTTCCGTTATCTATTTCTTCTACTAACCTACCATTAGAGACGTCCATTAGATCATTTGGTGTAGTGATGGAAATTAGCATACCATTATCAGGTTCGTCGTAGGCATGATCCTTATTTGGCCACCAAATACTTGCGCCAATTCCTTGATTTGATGTTGCGATAAAGTGATTTCCGTTGCTATCCTTTTTCCAGGAGAAACCCCCGTCCCACGGCGGATTTTTAGCTTTTCTGGGTTTTCCGGAAAAGAAAACGGTTAGGGTGTTAGATTCTCCTTTGTTCTGTTTTTTATGCAGTTTTATGAAATGTGCCGCACCTTTAGATTTTACCTTCAGCGATTTACCATTTTGCGTAACTTTATCGATACTCATAGGTTCCTGCAGGTCTATTTGCATTACCTTTTCAGAATTCAATACAGTATAGGTAATAGTATTACTACCCTCGATAAATTTTTTTTCAGGATCTACTTCAACTCTTAGATCGTAATAGGTAAGATCCCACCAGGCCCTTTCCGGAGTAATAGACCCTCGAAGTTCATCTGCTTTCGAAAACTCTTGTGCGCAGGCGGTAAGACATATAATTATTGAAAAGAGTGAGGTTACAAATTTTCTCATGTGCTTTATCTAAATGTGGAATTAGGAAATACGACAACACTTTCATGACCATCCTTTCCAACGGCAGCTACGCCGAAGAAATAATTATCAATAACGATGCCTTCTAATGTGAATTCTGAAATATTTCCTACATTTCTACTGTGATCCCAAGTTGGGGAGGTTGTGTCCCGCCAGTATATTTTATAGCTCTCGGCGCCATCCACCTTGTCCCATTTCAACTTAACTGAAGGCTCCACGATACCGCCAATGCTCACATTTTTAGGAGAAGGAGGTGCCCAGGCAAGACTAGCCATATTGATCGCGTTAACTGCAGTTAATTTTTTGGCGTAGTTGAAATTGACGAACTTTAACTTATCGCCGTACTCAATACCATTTTCTGTGCGAATATCTTGATGCTGTTGGGTGTAATTCTCGTGAGCTTCCATTATTCTAATTCCCGCATATCCGAGATCATTAAACGGTCTGTGGTGTCCGCCTCTTCCAAAGCGGTCTAAACGATAAATTAGCATAGGGTTCATTTCGGGCATATAAGTTTTAGTCGTTTTATACACATAACGAGCCAACTGACGAGATATGCCATCAACCTCTCCACCATAAAATCGTCTGGCATTTCTCTCACGTTGCGTTTCGGTGGGAGGAACAGGTTCACTAAAGATCCTGAAATCTACATTGCTGATAACTCCGTCAACACCTTCGATATTTCCAATCATATCATTGTTGAGAACTCCTATAATTTCCCAGCCTTGTGTTTTGGCATATTCGGCGAAACCTTTTCCACCAAATAGGCCTTGTTCTTCTCCGCTTAAACCTAAATAGACTATGCTGCTTTCGAATTTGTATTTAGACAAGACTCTGGCAGCTTCAATGGCTCCTGCCATTCCACTGGCATTATCATTTGCCCCCGGCGCGTCTTTTGTAAAGTCACTTCCGTCACTATTTCTGGAATCGATATCACCACTCATAATGATATAGCGATTGGGATATTTGGTACCTTTTTGCACAGCAGCCACATTCACGATCCATGTATCCATTGGGATCCGTCTGTTGCCTTCGGCTTTCACCAGATCCTTTTGATAGAATACATTTAAGCAATTATTACAGGCTTCAGAAATACTTTCAAATTCAGATTTGATCCACCGGCGAGCGGCTCCTATACCTCGGGTATTGCTAAGTGTGTCACTAAAGGTATTTCGGGTGCCAAATCCTGCGAGTTTCGTTATATCTGCTTCAATTCTTTCCGAAGAAATCGAATTGATAATATCGTAAATTCTCATATCAGTTTGAGAAAAACCAGTGTAGGAGATGAAGCAAAAAATAACGAAAGAAAGCAATTTCATAGTGCAGTAATTTGTACTAAAATACTCAAAAGTTTGTTTTTTTACTGAAGTTTTTTCAGAATAAAATATTAGTACGGTTCGGCTTTATAACTATCACCGGAGACCAAACTTTTCGGGTTAGCCCTGGTATTGCTGAAATTATAAGGAATGGATGTGTAAGGATATTGCCAAGAGTTAGGAGTTACTACAAAATGTAAATGTGGATAACCGGCAAGCCCTGTTGCACCACTATAACCTAAATGAGATCCTTTAACAACAACGTCTCCAACTTCTACGATTGCACCGTTATTTGTTAAATGCATGTACTGGGCAAAAGTATTATCGTCATGTTTGATGACCACCAAATTGTTGGGAAATCCGCCATCTTCACCGCTTTCCACGATATGAACAACAACCCCTGCTCTCGCAGCAGTTACCAATTCACCTATATTCATTGCAAAATCTATTGCGAATTGATCTGGCTGCCCCGGACTGTGATACGATCCGCTACAGTGACTAAGGTTAACCTTATATGTTTTACCTACCGGAAAAGGAAGTACGTAAGGAGAATTTTCCCAGTTGGGATAATTTGTATTAGGGCAGCCTACATTTTCAAAGTTAGTTGGAGGTTCTAAATTCATTATCGTTTGACCCGTTTCAAAATCTTTTTTATCACTGCAAAAAAGTATCGTTGGGATGAGTAATATGCATAGAATTCTTACCATGATCATTATTTTAATAGGGTAGGGCGGTATAATACGTTCTCGCTTCAGGACCTCGCGGATTAGGAGCAGTATTGCTAAAATTATATGCGATAGATGTATATGGATATTCCCATCCGTCCAAAGTTACTACGAAATGTAAATGTGGATACCCCGCTACCCCGGTCGCACCGCTATAGGCAATTTCATCTCCTTTTTCAACAAAATCACCAATCTCGGGGATGGCACCAAATCTTGTGAGATGCATATATTGCGCATAGGTTCCATCGTTGTGATAAATTACTATTAGATTATTTGGGAATTCCCCATCAACACCCCTTTCTTCTACATGCACTACCTCACCTCTCCGAGCTGCAGTTATTATAGACCCGATAGGCATTTCGAAATCTACGGCAAACTTATCGGGACGACCATCACTGTGATAAGAACCGCTACAATGACTTAAATGCACTTTATAAGTTTCACCAATAGGATAGGGTAAGACATATGGTGAGCCTTCCCAATTATTGTAATGTGCCCCAGGACATCCAACTTCTGTGGGTTCGTAAGTCACCGGATTTTGATGATTAACGATCGGGGTATCTTCATCACTTTTTTTAGAACAGGCACAAAGGCAGAATGCAGCCAGTATAATGCTAACGTAAGTTCTCATGCTTTTTTATTTAAAGGTAAGAGAGTTAGTTTGCCTTTAAAGTAGTTTTCTTTCTTATTCGCTTAATAATAATTATTTTTAAGAGATTAATCTTTTTGTGTGGTTACATTTATATGGTGGAAATACTTCGATATTTTATTTTTTTTTACTGCTTCCTCGGAGTTTTCATCGCAGGAGGATTATTCTTTAAGAAAAGAACTGCTGCCAATATTTCTTTGGCCATTTTTATCATTTTATTCACTTTAGAACAACTCGATTTCTTATATACGACCAGTAACGTCGTGCTCATTTATCCGCAGTATTATTTATATATCTATCCAATTTGTCTTTTGTTTGGCCTATCGTTATGGCTTCATTTTGTGTATGTTAAGAATTCCGACTTAAAATTTAACTACAAACATCTTTTTCATGCGATTCCTTTTTTATTTTTCTTGATATTCTTACTGCTGCCCATTTTAATATTAGAGGGTAGCGATAGGATCGAGTACACTCGTGCCAACTTTATGAACCATATGATGCCATTAAATTATATTAGAACTACGCATGTGGTTATTTATGGTTTACTCATGGTAATCGTAATTGTAAGAGAAAGGCTTTTTAGTAAAAATGTGAAGGGTGTTTACCTCACCGCGATTGCAGCGATATATTTTTTAACAGCTGTTTTACAGTCCTATCTAACAATGTTCGCCGATAGCTATAGGCAATTTTCTTTCTACTTTTTCTTAGCCTCAACCATTGTTTTAATTGCGGGTTTTGTGTTATATCGCTATCCCGATCTACTTCAGCATTTACATCAAAAGTACTTTAGTAGTAATTTGAAAGATCAAGACAGGAAAAGAATTGTTAACAAGATCAATGAGTTTCAAAGAACGCCCTCAAATTTTTTAGATAGTTCACTTAATCTAAGTAGTTTTTGCGAAGACATCGATGAACGATCGCATCATGTGTCTCAGGTTTTTTCAGAAGATTTTGACACCTCATTTACCAATTTCGTTAATGATGCCCGGGTGAAACACGCCAAAATTATTTTAGCCGATTCAAAAAACGACCATTTAAAGATCCTCGCGGTCGCATTCGAATCGGGTTTTAATAACAATGTCACTTTCAACAAAGCCTTTGTGAAGTTTGTTGGGAAGACTCCCGGAAAATACCGAAAAGACTGTAGAAAGGTTAACGAATAAACGTTACTTTCGAAATTAAACCGTTTTCAACTTCATAAATCGCAACTGCCGAGATCGTTCCTCCGTTGATAGTTACCAGCTCTTCATCTATTACTTTATTTCCTATCACTATCCTATTCTTGATCTCACAATGAAGATCTGTAGTGTTAGCAAAGAAGCTTCCGTAACCAATTTGCATTCCTTCTTTTCCTTCGGAAGTCAAATCCCCAGGAAAATTATAAAGTTTAATATCCTCTTGATAAGTGGCTATAAATTTTTCAATATCTCTCAAATTATATGCATCCAGCTGCTTATCTACAATTATTTCAGGATCTTCATGAGATTTTTCGTTTGCGATAAACGTCATAGTCGCAATTTTTTCATTTTCCACTGTGTAGATCGTAGCTTGATTTTTTATTTCACCCATAATATTCACGACTTCTTCATCGATTACGGTATTTCCTATCGTAATTCGGTTCTTAACCGAAACATCTACATACTCATTTCGTGCATAAAAATTCTTATAATTTTCTTTCATCGCAGTCCGTCCGGTATACATAAGCTCATTCGGAAATCGTTTTACCACGACATTGTCAGAAAAACAATGTACAAATGCATCCAGATCACGGGCGTTAAACGGGGCAATATGTTTTTGAACCACATCACCAGGTGCTACTACCGCAGGTTCTGCAACTAAAGCTAATTTTTTACCGTTCGCACTAACGGTGATCCGTGATATATTCTTCAGATTGAATTCTGAAAGATCTGCAACTTCTTCCCATTTATCCTTTCCGAAGAGATCATACATAAAAAGTTTATCATTACTTCCCAATAATAATCTGGTATCATCGATCCAACAATGATCTTGAATACCAACGGGTAACTGACAAACAAAATAACTTTCACCGTCTTTTATATCTAACTGAAAAACATCGTGATTCCCTTCTTCATTTACAGCGGTATAGCTCATGGCTTCTTTCTTCGGAATTCTGTGAATTGACCTTCCAACATTTCGCACGATGGTATCGGTTGTTTTTTTCTGAAGATTGATCCATGTTAGATCTAAAACGTTGCCCGAAAGTACCGAAGCGATTGAAATATTTTTATCGTAAAAGGCATAATATGCTACCTGAATCTCCGGAATTAAAACCGAAGACCTCTTAACGTCCGGTTGATATCGATACAAACGTTGCAGTCCGTTAGTATCTAAACGTACAGCCGCTACATTCATCGAATTTGGTATTGCTTGCGGCGAATATTCACCCCCGGGAGTTGACGCATTGAAATTGGTAATTTGATTTTTATCAATGTTGAAAAGCTTGATGTCTGTTTGTCCAAAATTATTACCTGCAAAAAGTAGCTCGTTGTCGTTTCTGAAAGACGGCTGACTATCATAACCCGGGTCGTTTGAGACATTCATCATATTTGAGATCACGACTCCATTAGGTGTAAAATTGAGATCAAAAAGGTAAACATCGGTATTTGGCTGTGCGAAGAGAGAAGTAATAGCGATCAAGGTAATAAAAAGGGCAATTTTATGCATCGATATAGATTTTTAATAAAGATAGTAAAGATTGTACCAACAATTAAAAAGCCGCACTTTTTGGTGCGGCTTTCAGTAAATAACTAAGATCGAACAATTAAAAAGGATACTTTTTTTCTGCGGTAACCTTTTCGGCAATTGTTTTACGTAAACCAACAATATTAGGCATATTATGATACTTTGTAAATCGTTTTAAGCCCATTAACATCATACGTTGTTCATCACCCTCTGCAAATGAAATAATAGCTTCTTTAGCCTTCGTTTCAACCACATCTACAGCGTGAAATAAATATAATTTAGACATAGCAATTTGTTCCTTTTGCTTGTCTTCTCCAAAACGTTTTGCATTCTTTTCGGTACGAAGAATAGCACTTTCTGCCATATAGATTTCGATTAAGATATCTGAAGCTGCCAAAAGCATTTGCTGATGTTCCTCCAGATCCGGACCGTATTTTTGAACTGCTGCTCCTGCTACCATTAAGAATACTTTTTTCAATCTGGCGATCATATCTTTCTCTTCGGAAAACAACTCAGAAAAATCTGGAGTATCGAAAGAAGGTATTCCGGTTAATTCTGAAGCTACAGCTTGTGCCGGACCTAAAAGATCAACATGACCTTTCATGGCTTTTTTAACCAACATTCCTACGCATAACATTCGGTTTATTTCGTTAGTACCTTCGTAGATACGTGCGATTCTTGCATCTCTCCATGCTGCTTCCATAGGTGTATCTTCAGAAAAGCCCATTCCACCAAATATTTGAATACCCTCATCAGAGCAATTCTGAATATCTTCAGAAACAGCCACTTTCAGAATAGAACATTCTATGGCATATTCTTCAACTCCTTTAAGTTCTGCTTCCTGATGTGTATTTCCGGCTTCAACTCTTAAGGCTATTCTATCCTCAATATTCTTAGCTGCTCTATACGTAGCAGATTCACCAACGTAAGCATTGGTAGACATTTCTGCAATTTTTTGTTTAATCGCGCCAAATTCGGCGATAGGAGTATTGAATTGTTTACGCTCTACAGCATATTGAACAGCCGTAGTAGTTACTCGTCGTTGTGAATCGAGACAAGCACCGGCTAATTTGATTCGCCCAATATTCAATGCATTCATCGCAATTTTAAATCCGTTGCCACGAGTAGAGAGCATATTTTCTACAGGAACTTTAGTGTCGTTAAAGAAAACTTGTCTTGTGGAAGACGCTCTAATTCCAAGTTTGTGTTCCTCTTCTCCCATGCTAATCCCATTACTCGGATCATTTTCCACAATAAAGCCGGTAATATTCTTGTCGTCTTCGATACGAGCAAATACGATCATTAAATTGCAGAATCCCGCATTTGAGATCCACATTTTTTGTCCGCTAATTAAATAGTGCTTTCCATCTTCAGAGAGAACTGCTTTAGTTTTGCCGCTATTGGCATCACTTCCGGCTCCGGGCTCTGTAAGGCAGTAAGCTCCAAACCATTCGCCGGTTGCCAATTTAGGAACATATTTTTTCTTTTGTTCTTCGTTTCCGTAAAGTGTGATTGGCATCGTACCAATTCCTGTATGCGCTCCAAAAGCGGTACTAAACGAACCGGTACCACTGGAAATGTAGTCGCAGGTAAGAAGTGTAGAAACGAATCCCATTCCAAGTCCGCCATATTCTTCAGGCACAGCGACACCAAGAAACCCTAATTCTCCAGCTTTACGCATCACTTCTTCGGTTAGCGCATAATCTTTAGCTTCAAATCGATCCCGATTCGCGACAATTTCGCGATCGTTAAATTCCATCACCGCTTCTTTCATCATTTTTTGCTCTTCTGAAAAGTCTTCAGGAGTAAAAATATCCTCGCATGAGGTCTCTTTAACTAAAAATTGACCGCCTCGAAGTAAGTCTTTGTTTGTTTCTGTTGCTTCCATATTAAATTTTTTATTTTAAGAATCAAGAACCAATAATCAAGACAATTTTAAAAAAGTCCGGATTGAAATCCCGATATAATTTTTTGTATTTGTTGTATTCTTCTCTTCAATTTTATAAAACAAATCTTCAGATATAATTCCATTCTTTCTATCCAAATCCTAAAGTTGTGAATTTGTCCTGGGACTTAACTTCTAAAGTCCCGACTCTATTTTAAGAATTCGAATATCCCAGCAGCACCTTGTCCCGTCCCTACACACATAGTAACCATCCCGTGCTTACCTTGCATGTTTCGTTTCCGCATTTCATCGAACAACTGCACTGAGAGTTTGGTTCCTGTGCATCCTAAGGGGTGCCCTAATGCAATAGCACCTCCGTTTACGTTTACAATATCCTTGTTAAGATTTAACTCACGAATTACTGCAAGAGATTGTGATGCAAAGGCTTCATTCAGTTCTATAAGCTGAATATCGTCCTGCTTCATTCCCGCTTGCTTTAGCGCTTTCGGAATAGCTTTTATGGGACCAATTCCCATAATTCTAGGCTCAACTCCTACGGCGGCATAACTTACCATTCTGGCAATGGGTTCTAAATTTAGTTCCTTTACCATTTCTTCGCTCATCACCATAACAAAAGCAGCCCCATCGCTCATTTGAGATGAATTTCCCGCTGTAACACTCCCACCTTCGGCAAACACCGGACGTAATTTTGCTAAAGCCTCTTTATTTGTTCCTTGTCGCGGACCTTCATCTTTAGTTACCGTATATTTTTTCGTAGCCTTTTTGTTATTATCATCAACATAAGTTTGTTCAACCTCGATAGGCACGATTTGATCCTGAAAACGATCTTCGGCTAAGGCCTTAAGCGCTTTCATATGACTGTTGTATGCAAACTCATCCTGATCTTCCCGCGATACATTATATTCGTTGGCAACGGCTTCGGCAGTATTTCCCATACCCCAATAATACTCTTCATGACCAGCATTAACTACGTCATAATTCAATTCAGGTTTATATCCCGACATGGGTACCGAACTCATGCTTTCAGAACCTCCTGCAATGATGCAGTCTGCCATTCCGGATTGGATCTTAGCTGTTGCTATTCCAATGGTTTCAACTCCCGACGAACAAAACCTATTCACGATCATTCCCGGCACGTCAACAATATCAAGTCCCATTAATGAGATAAGTCGGCCCATGTTCAAACCCTGAGCGCCTTCCGGCATTGCGTTACCCACAATTACATCGTCTATACGCTTTTTGTCTAAGCCGGGTAATTCTTTCATCATGTATTGTATCGTTTCGGCTGCTAACTCATCGGCTCTCTTGAAACGGAACACACCCCGGGGTGCTTTCCCAACGGCTGTTCTATATGCTTTTACTATATATGCTGTTTTCATTTTTATATTGCTTTAAGCTAAATTAGTTTATGATTAATGCCTATAGCAAAAAGCTTAAGGCATATTGCCGTAATATTTAATTACGGAGTGGCTTTCCTTTTTGAATCATATGTTGAAGTCTTTCAAGGGTCTTTCTTTCACCTGTTAGGCTTAAGAAAGCTTCACGTTCCAGATCGAGTAGGTATTGTTCAGACACCAAAGTAGGTTCAGAAAGGTCTCCTCCTGCCATTACCCATGCAAGTTTGTTAGCGATCTTTTGGTCGTGTTCGCTTATGTAGTTACTCGCTTCCATAGAATCGGTTCCTACCATAAACAATCCAAGGGCTTGCTTTCCTAATACTTTTACGTCATTTCTCGGTACTGGTTTCGTGTATCCTATATCTGCCATTTGTCTTGCTACTGCCTTTGCGGTCGCAATTTGACGATTCTTATTAACGACTACAATATCCTTTCCATGTTTTAAAATATCCAGATCATAAGCTTCATGGGCTGAGGTAGAAACTTTCGCCATAGCCACAGTTAAAAAATGCTGACGCAATCTATTAAGTTCAACATCGTCTTGTACAAAAGAATCACTTGCACGTAACGCCATTTCTTTAGATCCACCACCGCCAGGGATCACACCAACACCAAATTCTACCAAGCCAATATAACTTTCGGCTGCAGCAACCACTCTATCTGCGTGTAAAGTCATCTCGCAACCTCCTCCAAGTGTCATTCCATGGGGAGCAACAACTGTTGGTATTGAAGAGTATCGAAGTCTCATGCAACTATCTTGAAAATACTTTACCGCTGCATTCAGCTCGTCGTATTCCTGCTCAACGGCCATCATAAATATCATCCCTATGTTGGCACCAACTGAGAAGTTCGCACCTTGATTTCCAACTACCAATCCGTCGAAATCCTTTTCTGCGATATCAATAGCTTTGTTAAGTCCGGCAAGTACATCACCGCCAATACTGTTCATTTTACTTTGAAACTCTACATTTAAGATTCCATCGCCGAGATCTTCAACTACGACACCGCTATTTTTAAATACTTCGGAAGACTCTCTGATGTTATCTAAGATAATAAAGGCATCCTGTCCGGGTATTTTGATGTGTTTTTTCTTCGGAATGTCATAATAGTAGGTAGCTCCGTCTTTTACGGTATAAAAAGAGTCTATTCCAGCTTCAAGCAATTCATTTACCCATGATGCCGGTTCTTTCCCAAGATCTTTTAACAGTTCAACTCCCGCCTTTACTCCAACGGCATCCCAAATTTGGAACGGACCATGTTCCCATCCAAATCCGGCTTTCATGGCATCGTCAATTTTATACAAATCGTCTGAGATCTCAGGAATTCGTTTTGACACGTATGCGAACATACTTCCGAAGCTCTTTCGGTAGAATTCTGCTGCTTTGTCTTTTCCTCCCACCAATATTTTAAAGCGGTCCACGACTTTGTCCACACTCTTCGTTAATTCCAGAGTAGGGAAGGAGGCTTTTTTGCCTTTTCTGTACTCAAGTGAATTTAAATCAAGCCCCAGGATCTCGCTCTTTCCGTCATCATTTTTTACTTTTTTATAGAAACCTTGACCGGTTTTGCTACCAAGCCACTTATTTTCCATCATTGTATTGATGAATTCCGGTAATTTAAACGTATCGTGTTCCTCGTCGTTTGGTACATTCTCATAAATACCGTTAGCTACATGAACCAAAGTGTCTAATCCAACTACATCTACAGTACGGAATGTTGCAGATTTCGGACGACCAATTACAGGTCCGGTTAATTTGTCAACTTCTTCGATAGTAAGCCCCATTTCTTTTACGAGGTGAAATAGACTTTGTATACCGAAGATACCAATACGATTTCCAATAAATGCGGGAGTATCTTTAGCAATTACAGTAGTTTTTCCCAGAAATTTTTCTCCATAACCATTCAGAAATTCAATAACCTCAGGATCGGTATCCGGACCCGGAATAATTTCAAAAAGTTTCAGATATCGTGGAGGGTTAAAGAAGTGTGTTCCGCAGAAATGCTTTTTAAAATCATCGCTTCTACCTTCGTTCATGAACTTTATTGGTATTCCGGAGGTATTTGAAGTAATAAGTGTACCCGGAGTTCTGTGTTTTTCCAGGTTTTCGAATACTTGCTTCTTAATATCAAGACGCTCTACCACAACTTCAATGATCCAATCTACATCCTTCACTTTTGAAATGTCGTCCTCAAGATTTCCGGTAGTAATTCTCCTGGCGAAATCTTTGTGATACAAGGGTGCAGGTTTCGATTTAATAGAATTTTGTAACGCTTCATTTACAAGTCTGTTACCAACTTGCTCGCTCTCTAAGGTAAGTCCTTTGGCTTTCTCTTTCTCGGTTAATTCGCGAGGAACTATATCTAGTAATAAAACCTCGACACCAATATTGGCAAAATGACAAGCGATCCCGCTTCCCATAATTCCCGAACCAATAACGGCTACTTTGTTAATTCTTCTTTTTGACATATTATGTTATTTTTTCGGTAGTATATATTTTTTTGTTGTTTATAAGATCTAAGATCGTGTTCGCCACATTCTTAAATGTTTTCAGGTCTTCTTCGGAAACCGACTCTTTAACAGCTTCATCAAAACGAAGCACCACAAGTTTCGAAAAATCTCTCATCTCTTTCCCAAAAGGAGTGAGATAAATAAGTACGCCGCGACCGTCTAACGGATTCGGCTTTCGCTCGATTAATCCTTTATCCTCCATGGTTTTCAGGGTTCGCGAAAGACTAGTGGCTTCCATTCCCATTTTAGGGCCAAGAGAAGTGGAGGGGGTACCTTCATCAGGGTCGATACTTATAAGGGCAAAACCTGTTGCCATTGTACTTCCCTTTTTACCGGCCTCTTCGTTGTACATTTTCATAACGCTCATCCATGTTTCGCGTAAAATGTGATCGATAGTTTTTTCTTTCAATGGAGTTGAAATTTTAGAATTTCGATTACCAAAGATACAAAAATTTATTATGCACGCATAGTAAATATGTAAAATTTTGCATAAAAAAAGCCTGAATTAACAGGCTTAAATTTTTATTATTTTTTATTTTACTCTTTGTGCTCATAGATCTTATTATAAAGATCCATATATTTCGCCTTTATCACCTTCCGTTTCATTTTCATAGTAGGAGTGAGGTGTCCCGATTCGATGCTCCACACATCCGGAGTTAATTCAAATTTCTTGATCTTTTCCCACTTTCCGAAGCGCTCGTTATAAAAATTAACTTCTTTCTGAATACGATCAATCAATACCTGATCATTTACCGCTTCTGCAGGGTCATTGCTTATTCCTTTATTCTTTTTCTTCGACCAATCGTCTATAAATTCCCAATTAGGTTGAATAAGAGCCGCCGGCATTTTTTCACCTTCACCCACAACCATTACCTGCTCAATAAAGCGTGACTGTTTCATGGCGTTCTCCAATAATTGAGGGGCAACATACTTTCCGCCACTGGTTTTAAACATTTCCTTCTTCCTATCGGTAATTTTTAAGAAACCATCTGCGTCTATTTCACCTATATCACCCGTATGGAAATATCCGTCCTTTAACACCTCGTCGGTCTTCTCCTTGTCTTTATAATACCCTTGCATTACCTGAGGGCCTTTTACCAGAATTTCACCGTCGTCGGCTATCTTAATCTCTGTTTCTCTAAGGGGTTTACCAACGGTCCCAATTCTAAAACCACCATTTCGCATGTCATTAACCGTGACAACAGGTGATGTTTCTGTAAGTCCGTAGCCTTCCATAACAGGAATATTAGCTGCATTAAACACTCTTGCTAATCTGGGTTGCAACGCTGCACTCCCTGAAGCAATTGCCAATAATTCGCCTCCAAGAGCTTCTTGCCATTTACTAAAGATAAGTTTCCGGGCCAGTTTCAACTTTGTTTCGTACCACCATCCGTTTTGTCCGTAAGGCTCATATTTCAAGCCAAGGTCTATCGCCCAGAAGAATAGTTTTTTCTTGACACCGGTAAGATCGGCTCCTTTGGCATAGATCTTATCATAAACCTTTTCAAGTAAACGCGGCACCGCAGTCATTACCTGTGGGTGAATCTCCTTTAAATTATCGCTAATCGTTTCCAGACTTTCAGCGAAATGAATACTAACCCCACAATATTGGTACATATAAAGGAGCATACGCTCATAGATATGACATACAGGTAAAAAGCTCAGGGCCTTAGAGTTTCCCAGGTCAATAGGTAAGCGTTCGGCACTATAAATTGCATTAGAAGCAATATTTTTATGTGAAAGCATTACACCTTTGGGTCTGCCCGTCGTTCCCGATGTATAAATTAAGGTGGCAAGATCATCTTCTTTTACAGCAGCTTTCCTGCTGTCTACTTCCTCCTGATTGCTTGTATCTTCCCCTAATTTTAGAACTTCACTCCAATTAGGACACCCGCCAATTTCATCAAAGCAATACACTTCTTTCAACGAAGGTACATTCGCACGAATTTTATTGATCTTTTCAAGAACCTCGGTACAGGAAACAAAACAATACTTCGACTCACTATGGTTAAGTACGTATTCGTAATCCTCTTCCGAAATAGTTGGATAAATAGGTACATCCAGAGCCCCGGTTTGCAGAATCCCAATATCACAAATATTCCATTCGGTCCTATTGGTCATCGAGATGATGGCAACTTTATCATTTGGGTTTACACCTAATCTAATTAAGCCCCGACTAATCGCATTGGCTTTATCTATATATTCCTGTGTTGAAGTACCAACCCATTCGCCGTTCACTTTAGATACCAGGGCTTTTTCCTGAGGATATTTTTCTAACTGATAATATGGGAAATCGAAAAGTCTTTTTATAGTAGTCATATAAGGGTAATTGAGAACCTGCAAAATATGAAAAATAATTCAGTTTTTTCTGAAATAAAAAGGAGCAAACACGTTGCTCCTTCTCTAAAAAATATGCTTAGCCTATATTATTGTCTATGTTCCAGCCACTTTCGGGCATTTATAAAGCCTTCCAGCCATGGTGAAACCTCATCATTTCTGTCTTTTGGATAATTCGCCCAATTCCATGGGAAGGTAGAACGCTCTAAATGCGGCATCATCACCAAGTGCCTTCCTGTTTCATCGGTCATCATAGCGGTATTAAAATCACTTCCATTAGGATTTGAAGGAAATGCGTCATACCCATATTTTCCCACAATATTGTAGTTTTCTTCTCCCTTCGGAAAGCTAAATTTACCTTCTCCGTGTGCTGCCCAAATACCTAACTTACTTCCCGCAAGTGAAGATAACATCACCGAATTGTTTTCCTGAATTTCTACGGAAGTAAAATTACATTCAAATTTACCGGTTTCATTATGAAGCATTTTCGGTTTTACAGAATGATTTGGTGTTAAAAGGCCCAGTTCTATGAATAACTGACAGCCATTACACACTCCCAATGATAAGGTGTCTTCTTTTGCAAAGAAGTTTTTTAACGCCCTGTTTGCTTTTTCGTTGTATAAGAATGCTCCTGCCCAGCCTTTCGCACTGCCTAACACATCGCTGTTAGAGAAGCCTCCAACAGCAGCAATGAACTTGATATCCTCTAAGTTTTCCCTGCCTTCAATAAGGTCTGTCATGTGCACATCCTTCACATCAAATCCGGCCAGATATAAAGCGTTTGCCATTTCCCGCTCACTGTTACTTCCTTTTTCGCGAATTACAGCAGCCTTAATACGGGGCTTACCATCTAACGGTTCGGGGCGAGGACCTAATTTGCCGGTAAATTGCTTCGGAAAGTTGAACGCTAAGGGTTGATCCTTGTAATTATTAAACCTTTCTTCGGCTTTCTCTTCACCACTCTGCTTCTTATCTAAGAGGTATGAAGTTTTGTACCATGTATCTCTGTATTCAGGAATACTGAAAATTATTTCATTTTGATAATGTTTCAGCTGAAGGGTCTCTTGTTCGGTAACATTTCCTAATTTAACGAATGTTATATTTTTTTCTGAAAGCAGCTTTTCTACCGCGTTATTTTCCGAAGCCTGAATAACAACACCACAATTTTCGGCAAAAAGTACCTTGGTAAGATCTTTTTCGTCTAATTTGGTTAGATCTAAATTTGCTCCCAGATGTAGATCTGCAAAGCACATTTCAAGTAACGTTGTAATTAACCCTCCGGAAGCCACATCATGACCTGCCAGGATTTGGTTACTAGAAATTAAATCCTGTAGTGCATTAAACACGGTTTTTACGTACGAAGCATCTTTTACAGTTGGAACACTAGTTCCAATTTTATTCAAAATTTGCGCAAATGACGACCCGCCAAGCTTAAAATCATCCTGAGAAATATTTATGTAGTAAATACTTCCTCCATTTTTTTGTAGCACGGGCTCAACAACTTTTTTAATGTCGTTGCAATGACCTGCTGCCGAGATGATAACAGTTCCCGGAGAAATTACTTCATCGTTCTTATATTTTTGTTTCATGGAAAGAGAATCCTTTCCGGTAGGTACATTAATACCTAGATCGATCGCAAACTGGCTCACCCCCTCAACTGCTTCATACAATCGGGCATCTTCACCTTCATTATTACAAGGCCACATCCAGTTAGCAGAAAGTGAAACACTCTGTAAACCTTTTTCCAGCGGAGCCCATACGATATTCGTCAATGCTTCTGTAATTGCATTTCTGGAACCCGCTACGGGATCAACAAGTGCGCTTAATGGCGAATGTCCAATAGAAGTGGCAACTCCTTCTTTACCATTGTAGTCCAATGCCATGACACCACAATTGTTTAACGGGAGCTGCAAAGTACCCGCACATTGTTGTTTTGCCACACGCCCCGTAACACATCTGTCTACTTTATTCGTTAGCCAGTCTTTACAAGCTACCGCTTCTAATTGCAATACCTTAGTTAGATAATCTTTTATCTGTGAGTCCTGATATAACGGGTCTTTATAATTTCTTTGGATTCTTCTATCCTGCATCAATGTTTTTGGCGAACTGCCAAACATATCTTCCAGTTTAAAATCCATTGGTTTTTCACCTGTAGTACCACTTTCAAAACTGAAAACATGGTCACCTGTCACTTCTCCAACTTCATACATTGGAGAACGCTCTCTCTCAGCTACAAGTTTTAATTGGGCGATATCTTTTTCACCAATTACCAAGCCCATCCGTTCTTGCGATTCGTTTCCAATTATTTCCTTTGCCGATAAAGTTGGGTCACCAACGGGTAATTTATCCAAGTCAATTTTTCCTCCTGTATCTTCCACTAATTCACTTAGACAGTTGAGGTGTCCTCCGGCGCCATGGTCGTGAATAGAAACTATAGGGTTATCATCACTTTCAACCATTCCACGAATAGCATTTGCGGCGCGTTTTTGCATTTCAGGATTAGATCGTTGAATGGCATTTAACTCAATACCACTTGAAAACTCCCCGGTATCGGCACTGGAAACTGCTGCTCCGCCCATTCCAATCCGGTAATTCTCTCCTCCAAGAATAACTACTTTGTCCCCTTTATGAGGAATATCTTTTATTGCCTGATCCGCTTTTGCATATCCAATTCCTCCCGCAAGCATTATAACCTTGTCGAAGCCTAATTTTCTGGCTTCTTCTTCATGCTCGAAGGTTAGCACCGAACCGGCTATGAGAGGTTGACCAAACTTGTTACCAAAATCAGATGCTCCATTACTGGCTTTTATTAAAATATCTAATGGTGTTTGATATAACCATTCTCGTTCTTTCATTGCTTTTTCCCATGGACGATTCTCTTCCAATCGGGAATAAGACGTCATGTAAACAGCGGTTCCCGCCAAGGGAAGTGAACCTTTCCCTCCGGCTAATCTGTCTCTTATTTCTCCACCACTACCTGTTGCTGCGCCGTTAAAGGGTTCCACGGTAGTAGGGAAGTTGTGTGTCTCCGCCTTTAATGAAATGACACTATTAAATTCTTTTGTTTCATAAAAATCGGGTTTGTCTGCCGATTTAGGCGCAAATTGTGTGGCTTTAGGGCCTTTTACAAAAGCGACATTATCTTTATAAGCCGAAACGATATCGTTCGGATTTTCCTGCGAAGTCTTCTTAATAAGTTTAAAGAGCGACGACGGCATTGTTTCTCCATCTATTTCGAAGGTACCGTTGAAAATTTTATGTCGACAGTGCTCACTATTCGCCTGACTAAATCCGAAAACTTCACTATCGGTTAATTTTCTTCCAATGCGGGAAGACAAGTCGTTTAAATAATCGATCTCTTCTTGATTAAGAGCCAGACCTTCAGAGGCATTATATGCAGCAATATCATCAATTTCCCTGATACCTTCAGGTTGAATGTTTACGGTAAAAATATCCTGATTCAGTTCTTTGTATTTCTGAGATAGCATAGGGTCGAAATCGGTGAAATCTTCAGAAACATTACTAAACTCTTCAATACGAACAATACCAATAACTCCCATGTTTTGGGTGATCTCAACTGCATTCGTACTCCAGGGAGTGATCATAGCTGCACGCGGACCAACAAAAAAATCTGCGAGTGCAGATTTGTTTATTTTGGATTGGTTACCAAACAACCATTCTAATTTTTGAATATTTTCAGGGGTAATCTCTCCGTGCGTTTGGACAGCAAAAACAGTGTTTTTTACGTCTCCAAAAAAGTGAATCATTCTTTAAAGAATTTGAGTGAATTTTTGAAAGCACAAAGGTAACCAATTTTTTAGTTTTTAATTGGTATTTGTCCGGTCTTGAGAGTTACTTTATTAACGGTATTTGTTTAAAAGTTAGCTTCAGATATCCTACGATTCTTCTTTTGATGATTTTTTCTGTAGAAGTGCAATATAGAATCCATCGAATCCCGACTTGCTAGGCAGAATCTTTTCGTCTTTTGTAAGTGTAAATTCTGAGCCAGCCTCACGCTTCAGAAACGCTTTTACTTGTTGTTCATTTTCCGAAGGAAGGATAGAACAGGTTGCATAAACTAACTGTCCACCGTCTTTTACGATTCGGGAATAAGAATCCAGGATCTCACTTTGAGTTTGTTTGATCGTTTCCAGAAATTCGGGTTGTAATTTCCATTTGGCATCCGGATTTCGTCTAAGTACTCCCAGACCGGAACAAGGTGCATCGATTAAAACTTTATCGGCTTTTCCAATTAGCTTCTTTATAACCTTGGTTGAATCGATAACGCGGGTTTCAATGTTGTGAATTCCGTTCCTACGAGCTCTTCGCTTAAGTTCATTTAACTTGTTTTCGTAGATGTCCATTGCAATTACCTGCCCCTTATTTTCCATTAAAGAGGCGATATGTAAACTTTTACCTCCTGCACCGGCACAAGCATCAACGATTCGCATTCCCGGTTTTGGATCCAACATCTGTGCTACTTTTTGTGAAGAAGCATCCTGTACTTCGAACCAACCATTTTTAAAGGCTTCGGTGGTAAAAACATTAGCTCGCTCTTTCAATTTTAAAGCATGTGGGTATCCTTTAAGGGTTTCGGTTTCAATTTCATTTTCAGAAAGCTGAGATTGCAGCTTTGGGATGTCTGTTTTAAGAGGGTTAGTTCTAAGAACTACATCTGCCTGCTCATTCAATGCAGCTAATTCGGCATCCCATTTCTTACCAAGTTCTTTTTCTCCAAGTTCATCGAGCCAATCGGGAATTGACTCTCGCATTTTTCTAATTTTTGAAAGCTCGTCAAATCTTCCTTTGATCCTCCGGGTGGGCGTAGCTTCAAATTGTGGCCAATCGGGAATTGCTATTCCGTTTAAAGTGGCCCATACGGTAAACAGACGGAAAAGGTTGGATCTGTCGTAAGGCTCTTTCACTTCGGCAATTTCAGAATAAAGACGCTTCCAACGAACTATATCGTAAGTAGTTTCGGCAATAAAACTTCGGTCTCTGGATCCCCATCTTTTATCGCGTTTTAATGTGCTTCTAAGTACCTTATCTGCTTGTTTCTTTTCATTAAAGATTTGATGAAGCGAATCAATGGTTGCAAAAACAAGGTTACGGTGTAATTTCATTAGAGTTTATTTGAAGTTGCAAAGGTATCTTTTTTAGCTGTACGATTAATGATTTTCGTTATAAGATTTCCGCTTTTTCTTATAGTTGGATTTTAATTTTTCAATTGTGTACTTTTGACCAAAAAAAACCGGGATGCGCATATTTATTTTTCTTTTCTGCTTATTTATATTAGTCTCATGCAATAACAAATCGGCACCAGATTTCAAGTCGGTTGCAATAGAAAGAGTCTTTACCGATAGTCTAAGCATAAGAGCGATCGCCCCAATAGATGCGAACAAAGTGTGGTTCGCAGCAAATTTGGGGAGAATCGGGTTGATCGATAATAAAACTCCGAAATTAGCTACTATTAAATATGGCGATTCCCTTCTCAACTTCAGGGCAGTTGCGGCTACCAAGGAATCGGTTTTTGTTCTTAGTGTTGCTAATCCGGGCGTTTTGTATAAAATTGGCTATGATGGGACTGAAGCAACTATTATTGAAGAAGTCTATGTGGAAGAGGGAACCAAGGTTTTTTACGATGCCATTGCGTTTTGGAATGATAAAGAAGGCATTGCAATGGGTGATCCAACCGATAACTGTCTTTCAATAATTATAACCCGAGATGGTGGCAATTCCTGGAGCAAAATCTCTTGCGATAAATTACCTGAAGTAGAGGCGGGAGAGGCAGCATTTGCCGCATCAAATTCAAATATTTCAATTTACAAAGATCACGTATGGATCGTAAGCGGTGGAAAAAAAGCAAGAGTTTTTTATTCTCCCAATAAGGGTGAAAGCTGGGAGGTGTATAATACGCCAATAATTCAGGGAAAGACAATGACAGGTATCTATAGTGTAGATTTTTGGGACGAAAAAACGGGTGTTATTTACGGAGGTGATTGGGAGAATAAAGATTATAACGAGGGAAATAAGGCGATTACCCGAGATGGAGGAAAAACATGGAATCTAATCAGTAATGGAAGAGGTCCGGGATATCGATCATCGGTACGTTTTGTGCCGGGAAGTCATGCCCAGGGTATTGTGGCTTTAGGCTCGCCCGGCATTTCATACAGCGCAGATCAGGGAGAAAACTGGATCGATTTGTCTTCGGAGGGTTTTTATGCGCTTGAATTCGTTAACGATTCGGTTGCTTTCGCCAGCGGATCGAATAAAATTTCCCGACTCATCTTTAAGGAGTAAGAAAAACTAGTTCTTCTTATTTTTATATCTATCCAGGAGCTTTCGTTTAAAGTCTTCCTCTGCTTTTTTAAGTATGATTATTTTCTTCGGGGGGACAACTCCACGTAGGTTTTTTACTAGTTCTTTATCGTAATTTAACTCCTTAGTCTTTACGTCCAGAACTTTTTCTATAAGTTGATTTGCTTCTTCATCACTAATTTCATCGAGCCCGTCTTTAATTCTTTTAAAAACTTCCTTACGTTCAATTTGTCTCAGTGCGCCCATTTTTTCCTCGTGTTCGTTATAGATCGGCCAAAATTTTTGGGCTTCAGAAGGAGTGAGGTTCAATTGTTCTGTGATAAAAGCAGTTTTTAACGCTTTTATTTTTTCGTGTCGGTCATTCTGGGCGGTCATTCCAAACCCAATAAACAATATTAAGATTACAAAATTCTTCATTTTCTATTCTGTTAAAAGTGAGGTACTGTCTAAATTCTCTAAAAGATATTCTTCAATGTTTTCTTCGGAAAGAAATGCATCATCAAAAGAAAAACTCGATAGTTGATCATCGTCAATAAAAGCAACAATATCCAGCGCCGAAAAGTCGAGATTTCCATCTTCAATATAACTCTCAATATTAGAAAGCTGCAATTCGTTTATATCTGTATTTGAATTCTTCTGAAAATTGAAAACTGAAAAGATCATAACAGCACAGGCGGCAATCGCAGCTGCATAAATCATAGTTCGCTTGCCAAATAATGGTCTAACCTTAGCTGTTTCTTCAAGATTATCAATTCGTTTTAATAAGCGACCTTCAAAGCTTTCAAAGTATTTTGGAGGTACTTTAAAACCGCTTTCTTTCGGCATGTTTTCTTCAGAAAGTCGCTGCAACAAACGTGCATCGAAGCTCTCGAAGTAATCTTTCGGAGTGGTGAAACCGTGTGTATGTTTTTGATCTTTCATTTTACTTTTGACTTATCTCGGGTTAAAAGGTTTCATTGCTCTTTAAAAATTCGGTAACTTTCTTTACAGCAATATGATAGCTGCTTTTAAGTCCGCCCACCGAAGTATCAAGTATTTCAGAGAGTTCTTCGAAAGTGTGTTCTTCAAAATACTTCATTGAAAAAACGAGTTGTTGTTTTTCCGGAAGGGTAGCAATTGCTTTTTGTAATTTCAACTGGATTTCATCTCCTTCAAAATACACATCGCTTACCAGGTTTGAAAGAACTCGTTCTTTTACTTCTTCGGTAGTGATGTTAGCTCGTTTAGCTTTTTTATTCAAAAATGTAAGTGATTCGTTGGTTGCTATTCTATACATCCAGGTGTATAGCTTACTATCACCTTTAAAGGAACCAATATTTTTAAACACCTTTATAAAGGTGTTTTGAAGCACATCATCGGCATCATCATGATCTAAAACGATCTTTCGAATGTGCCAATAAAGCCGTTCTTTATATTGAGAAACCAAAACACTAAAGGCTTGTTCTTTCTCCTTCGGACTCTTTAATGCATCAATTAACTCTATATCCTGGACCACGAATCTTTCTTCTTATTTGTTTGACTTCGGAAAGTTAAATAGGTTTAATCGATTTCAGAAATAGAAAACAATGTCTTTTAAGAGATTAGTGGATAAAATGCACATATAATCGATTAAATGCTAAAAATATTTTTTTGTAGGAAAATTTTTACTATTTTTGAATCGTACTACTTACTTATGTACTTTCTATTATTAGCCCCAACTGTAATAGAAACATACTAAAAACGGGCTTAAGCGGGGGCTAGCCCGTTTTTTTTTGTGCCAATTTTTAAAAGAAATTGGCACTTTCTGTTTGTAGGAAAAAAATTAAAAAAATATTCAAAAAATCGATAAAGTGCATAAAATGAAGATTAAATGCAAATTTATTTGGTGGTTAATAAAAAGTTAAATATATTTGAATCGAACTTAATACTTATGTATTCCGATAGCATCGATAGCCCCAATTTCGATGATGTCAAAACAAGAAGAGCGGAGCCCCAACCGCTCTTTTTTGATTTTAGATATTTGTTGTTAGTAATTAAATTGGTGAATTAAGCCAAAGATTGCATCTCAACCAGACTAAAGTACACCCCTTTTTTAGAAAGTAATTCATGGTGTTTACCTTGCTCTACGATCTTTCCTTTCGAAAGAACCACGATCATATCTGCATTTTGAATGGTTGAAAGTCTGTGAGCAATTACGATCGAAGTTCTGTTTTTCATCATGTTTTCAAGAGCATCCTGTACCAAACGTTCACTCTCTGTGTCTAAGGCCGAAGTAGCCTCATCGAGGATCATGATAGGAGGATTCTTAAGGACGGCCCGAGCAATACTCAACCTTTGTTTTTGTCCGCCGCTAATCTTCCCTCCACTATCACCAATATTGGTGTTCATTCCTTCGGGAAGATCTTTTACGAACTCCCACGCATTAGCTATTTTTAACGCTTCAACGATCTCTTCATCGGTTGCATTTTCCTTCGCTACCAGTAAATTTCCTTTCACGGTATCATTAAATAAAATGGAGTCTTGTGTTACTAAACCTAATAATCCTCGAAGGGAATTCTGAGTCATATCTTTGATATCCACCCCATCTATTGTAATTGAGCCGTTATTGACGTCATAGAACCTTGTAACTAAATTAGCAATGGTACTCTTTCCGCTACCACTTTGCCCAACCAATGCCACTGTATGTCCTTTAGGAACGTTTAAAGTGAAATCCTTCAGCACCCATTCCTCATCGTATTTGAATGAAATATTGTTGATTCCAACATTTTCAGTAAATTCTTCCTTAACAACTGCATTGGGTTTATCCCTTACCGCAGATTCGGTTTCGAGAATTTCGAGTACTCGCTCTGCGGCGGCATTCCCCTTTTTTACACTATAGCTCGCTTTGCTAATGGCTTTCGCCGGAGTTAAAATTTGATAGGCCAGCGCCATATAAACCAGAAATAATTCAGGTTTCAGCGTTTCTTTCACCAAAACCATTTGTCCGCCGTACCACAGTAAAACAGCAATCACTACTATACCTAAGAATTCACTGGCAGGAGAGGCGAGGTTCTGACGGTTAAGTAGGGTGTTCGACGATTTAAATAATCGGGTAGTAGATTCCTTAAACTTTCTGGTAAACAGGTTTTCCGCATTAAAACCTTTAATGATTTTTAAACCTCCCAACGTTTCTTCTAAAATAGAGAGAAAAAAGCCTTGCTCTTGTTGTACTCTATCACTATGACGCTTCAGACTTTTTCCAATAAGAGAAATTATAAATCCTGAAACGGGAATAAAGATAAATACGAAAACGGTTAATTCTACACTTATCAGTAGCATTGCCGCAATAGCGAAAATAATTGTTAGCGGCTCCCGAACAATTAATTCTAAAATCGATAAAAACGAATGTTGTATCTCCAGCACATCGTTTGTTATTCTTGCGATCGTATCACCTTTTCGTTTTTCAGAATAAAAAGAAACAGGTAAGTCCACTGTTTTCTTATACAGATCATTTCTCAGGTCTTTAAGTACCCCATTACGTAAAAAAGTTATAAAGAACATGGCGAGATAACCGAAAAGATTTTTCATTAAAAACATGACGATCACCAGAATAACCATAAAAATAAGGACATCGTCAACACCTTCGTTCGCTTTTTGTGTGACAAAATAGTTCAGATAATTTTCTCCGTATTCTCGTACATCACCCAAGCCGGTCCATTCGGGTTTGGTTTGCAGTCGCTCTGTCTTGCCAAAAAGCACCGAAAGCATTGGAAACAGAGAGATCATTGCCAGAGTTCCGAAAAGCGCATAGAATACGTTGGAAATCATATTGAGCCAGGCATAAGCTTTGTAAGGAATCGCGTAGCGAAGTATTTTTCTAAAATAATTCATTCGTGGTGGAGCTAGTCCAATTTTAAACTAGTTATAATATTGTCTGTTTTTTTCTGAAGATCCTGTTTGTTTGTGCCATTCACACTTATGTAAAATTTTATCTTTGGTTCGGTTCCACTAGGTCTGGCGGCGACTTTAGATCCATCTTCGGTATAATAAATAAGTACGTTGGAAAGCGGAATATTTATTTCTTCTGAAGAATTTGTATTCACATTGATCGCTTCGTTCTTTGAATAATCTTCCAAACGGATCACCTTGCTTCCGGCAATCTCCGACATAGGGTTTTCACGAAGTTCTTTCATTATTTTCGCAATTTCTTCGGCACCTTTCTTTCCTTTTTTTACGACTGAAATTAAATGTTCTTTGTAATAGCCCAATTCATCATTAATTTTCTGAAGGTAGGCAAACATACTACTTCCTTTTTCTTTTTGTTGAGCCGCGATCTCACAAGCCAATAAAGTTGCAGTTACTGCATCTTTATCTCTTACAAAATCTCCGACCATATAGCCAAAACTCTCTTCACCGCCTCCAACGAATTCAAGTCCGGGAAAATCTTTTACCATTTTTGCGATCCATTTAAAACCGGTAAGGCCCTCTTTGTAAATTACTCCAAAATGATCTGCTATTTTACGAATCAAGGGTGTAGAAACTATAGTAGAAGCAATAAACTGTTTGCCGTTTAATTTTCCTGCTGTCTTCCATTGTTCCAGCAGAAAATACGTTTTAATGGCCATAGCCTCATTTCCGTTAAGGATCGCCATTTCACCTTTTTCATTTCGAACGGCAATCCCCAATCTGTCACAATCGGGATCTGTTCCTATCACAATATCGGCGTTGATCTTATCAGCAGTTTCGATAGCCATTTTTAGTGCCTCCGGTTCTTCGGGATTTGGTGATTGCACTGTAGGGAAATCCCCGTCCGGTGTTGCTTGTTCTTCAACAATGGTTACATCGTCATATCCTGCAGCTTCAAGCACTCTTGGGATCATCGTGATCGAAGTTCCGTGTAAGGAAGTAAAAACGATCTTTAATTCGTCCTTAGCCTGTTGTGGAGTATTAAAGCTTCCGTTTTTAACAGAGGCATTTGCAAACGCATCATCCACGTCTTTATCGATATTTGCTATAAGCGATGGCTTAGCTTCAAATCTAATATCCGTATACTCCAGTGAATTTATTTCAGAAATTATTTCGGTGTCCTGAGGGGGCACCAGCTGACCGCCATCTTCCCAATATACCTTGTACCCATTGTATTCGGGTGGGTTATGAGAAGCTGTTAAAACGATTCCGCATTGGCAATTAAGGTGTTTTACAGCAAACGACAATTCCGGAGTAGGGCGTAAGTCGGAAAAAAGAAAAACCTTAATATTATTTGCCGAGAACACATTAGCGACTACTTGTGCGAGTTCTTTACTATTATGTCTACAATCGTAAGCAATGGCAACGCGTATTTCCTGGTTAGGAAACTGTTTCTTAAGATAATTGGAAATTCCTTGTGTGTTTTTTCCAAGGGTGTATTTGTTTATTCTATTGTCTCCAACTCCCATGATCCCTCTCATACCACCTGTTCCAAACTCTAAATTTTTATAGAAACTATCCTCCAGACCTTCCGGGTCATAGGCAATCATTTCTTTAACTTTTTGTTGAGTTTGCTCGTCGAAAAATGGAACGAGCCATTGGTTTACGCGTTCTAAAATCTTTGGGTCTACGTAGATCATTGTAAGCTATTAGGTAATGCCAATTTTGGCCGACGGTGCAAAAATAATGAATCTTAGGGTTACTTCTTTACGTTTAACGCTTCTTTAATGATGTAGTTCTTAGAATCCTTCTTACTTCGTAGAATTAATTCTCCAATAAAACCGGCTAGAAACAATTGAGAACCCAGGACCATTGCGGTTAATGCAATATAAAACTGCGGACGCTCGGTTATCAATCTTCCGGCAGGATTGATAAACAATTTATCTATCCCCAGGTAAAGAGCAAAACAGAACCCAACGAAAAGCGTTATTGCACCCCAGGCACCAAAAAGGTGCATTGGACGTTTCCCGAAACGCGACAAGAACCAAATGGTTATTAGATCCAAAAAACCGCGAACAAATCGTTCGGCACCAAACTTTGTACTTCCGTATTTACGTGCCTGATGCAGTACTACTTTTTCTCCAATATTTGAAAAACCTGCGTTTTTTGCCAGAACAGGAATGTAGCGATGCATATCGCCTGTAACCTCAATGGTTTTTACCACTTCCTTTCTGTACGCTTTGAGTCCGCAGTTAAAATCATTTAGCTTGACTCCCGAGGTTTTTCGCGCGGCAAAATTAAATAATTTTGATGGCAGGTTTTTAGAGACAACCGAGTCGTAGCGTTTCTTCTTCCAGCCGGATACCAGATCGAAGTTGTCACTAGTAATCATTTTATAGAGCTCCGGAATCTCTTCGGGATTATCTTGAAGATCGGCATCCATGGTTATGATCACTTCTCCTTGCGCTAATGCGAAACCGGCGTGGAGGGCTTGAGATTTTCCGAAGTTCTTTAGAAAGCGCAGCGCTTTTACTTCCTGGTGTTGTTTTGAGAGTGCTTCGATAATACCCCAGGAGCCATCGGTACTTCCGTCGTCTATAAAGATGAGTTCGTATAAAAAACCATTGGATTGCATGACTTGTGCAATCCAATGGTATAATTCTGTAAGTGATTCTTCTTCGTTAAGAAGTGGAATTACGATGGAAATATTCATAGTTTTTTATTCAATTGCATTTGGATCTTTTTTACGCATAATAAGCGCAACTAACAGTCCAAATACAGAGTAGAATGCCAATTGAAAAATAAATCCCTGAAGTTGTGATCCCAAAGAATACTGATTTTTACTTTCCATTTCGGCAATAGCTTTGTTGATCTCAGATTCTGGAGCACCAAAACTCTCCATCATTCCACGGGTCATTTCTACAATTTGTTCTTGCAGATAGACCGCCGCTTCCGGATCGATAACTACAAAGATCAAAATACTAACGATAATGCTTATAAACAGACCAATTGCCATAGTAATAAAGTAGGAGGTAAAGGCTTGTTTAAATGAGATAAATCCACCTAAGATGGCTTTCGACTTGGCCACGGAGAAGATACCAATTCCTAAAGCGATTAAGAACATGATGATTCCTAGCCACCATTTTGTTAGTAATTCAATACTTACGGCATAGATAACCGCAGTTATAAATGCAAATACTAATCCTAGTATAAGTCCGTATTGAGCTGCATTTTTTTTAATTGAGGGTGTTTGTGTTTCCATTGGTTGTGTTTTGTTCTGAATAAAATACTCAGATAAGTTCGGGTTGTTAGTAAACAAATATAGGAAAACGTTACAGAATAATTTGATGTTGCAATGATTCTCAATTTCATTTTATATATAACTGAATTTATAACAATTGTACGAATATTATTTTCTGTGCTAATCAATTGAGTGGTAGACTAAAATATTTGCGTTAGGGATTGAGCTAAGTTACCTCGCCTTAGCGTGTAATAGCGAAAGCCCTAAGCAGACGGAACGTAGTGAATGTCTGGGTAACGCCCTAAAAACAGTATTTCTTACGTGAAACCTGTTCAAGAAATTAAGTTTAAGAACCTTGTATAGTTTTGCAATGAAAAAAGTGTGTAATTTTATTGCAGAATTAGTTTTATTCCTTAAATTTGCACGCTCATTCCTGAAAGGTCAGGAGGTAAGTATTATAAAAGATAAGACGATGAAAAAAGGAATCCATCCTGAAAATTACAGATTAGTTGCTTTTAAAGACATGTCTAACGAAGATGTTTTTATTACTAAATCTACTGCAAATACAAAAGAAACGCTAGAAGTTGACGGTGTTGAATATCCTTTAGTGAAACTTGAAATTTCAAGAACTTCACACCCTTTCTACACTGGAAAATCTAAATTGATCGATACTGCAGGACGTATTGATAAATTCAAAAACAAATACGCGAAATTCAAACAACCTAAAGCTGTTGCTGCTAAGGAAGAAGAATAGTATTTTCGCTTACCAAATATTTAAAGCCTTCGTAATTTCGAAGGCTTTTTTTTGTCTGTTACTTTGGTAATTCGTGGCGGCAAATTGATCTAAAACATGTTTACTTATCGCTAATAAATACTTATTTTTGAAGGATGTTGCCGTATATCAGATAACCAACTTAACTAAAACATTCGATGAATTATATCCTTTTTGACGGAAGTGTTCGGAATCAATTACTACCTTTTACTTTTACCAGACCGGTAGCCGATATTAGAGTTGGAATTCTAACCATTAGAGAAAAGTGGGAAAAATATCTGGGGTTTACTACCACAACTGTGACCGAAGATTATCTTTCTGAGAAGTATCCTATGGTAGAATTGGAAGCTAATATTCTTATTAATGCTTCGTTTCTTCCTTCGGAAGCACTCGTTGATCTGGTAAAGGGGCTTACTCCAAATAAGGCGATCTTCCATGATGATGAACCTATTGCTTTTTATACTTCTGAAGAGCAAGAAGTAGATTTTGAGACTTATGAGATCATTCAATTTTCTAAGGATCTTTTAAGAATTGAACATACCTGGGATATATTTTCGAAGAATCATACGGCAATTAAGAGGGATTTTGTATTACTAACTCGGGGGAGGACTTCCGGACCTATTCCTGAAACAACGGTGGCTTTTAATACAAAGGATATTTTTATTGAGGAAGGAGCCAAACTCCCGTTTTGTTCCCTTAACGCCACTGAGGGGCCTATATATATTGGTAAAGATGCCGAAATTATGGAAGGAAGTATGATTAGAGGGCCATTTGCGCTTTGTGAACACGCTACAGTAAAAATGGGAGCCAAGATTTATGGTGGTACTACCGTTGGTCCGCATAGTAAAGTAGGGGGAGAAGTAAATAACTCGGTGATCTTTGGGTATTCAAATAAAGGTCATGACGGATTTTTAGGAAATTCTGTTTTGGGTGAATGGTGTAACTTGGGAGCCGATACTAATAATTCGAATTTAAAGAATAACTATGCAGAGGTACGCTTGTGGGATTATGAGACCGAAGGTTTTGCACGCACCGGACTGCAATTCTGTGGCTTGATGATGGGCGATCACAGCAAATGCGGTATAAATACGATGTTTAATACCGGAACTGTGGTTGGTGTGAGTGCTAATATCTTCGGAAGTGGGTTTCCGAGAAACTTTGTTCCAAGTTTTAGTTGGGGCGGAAGCGCAGGGATGACCACCTATTTAACGAAAAAAGCATTTGAAGTAGCTAAAGTCGTAATGTCGCGTCGTAATATCGAATTCACTGAAATAGATGCCAGGATTTTAGAGCATGTTTTTGAAGAGACTGCGAAACACAGAAGAAGTTAAAATATATACTCTAATATCACTACAATTAAAAGTACTACAATAACCAAAGCACTAACAAACCAAATATAGGTCGTTAGTTGTTCGTTTTTCCTTTCGGCCTTCAATTTCTTTTTGAACTCCTCCATCTGATAAGGACTCATTTTCTTATGGTCAACTAGCTTTTCGTAAGAACCACTGTAACCATCAACTTTCTTATTGAAGTATTTGTCTTTTTTACCTAACTGATTTTTATTGTTCTTAAGCGATGATAGCATCGCAGCAACCGATCCTCCAAATCCCATAGCGTAGTGTTTTATTATGAGTCGCAGAAAGGCTTAGAAATGTTACAGGTCTAAAAGCTAGAAAAATTAAATTTCGTCAAAAACAAACCGATATTTACCGGTCTTTTTTAACTCTTTTCAATATGAGGAAATTTTGAGGGTTGATCCCTAGTCCGCTTACCTTTTTATTGACAAATCTAACAGCCATATCATAAAACAAAGGTACAATGGGCGCTTCCCGAATTAGAATTGAATCCATTCTAGTATAAAGTAGCTTTCTTTGGTCAATATCAGAAATAGTCTGAGCTTCTACATATAAACTATCAAATACTGCATTCTTATAATGAGTATAATTTGGTCCGTTGGGGGTGAAGTTCGGACTGTAAAAAAGTGAAAGATAATTTTCGGCATCGGGATAATCTGCCACCCAGCTTGCCCGAAAAATATCTAACTCGCCACTTGATTTCATTTGTCTTAAAGTGGACGGAGGCATTACATCTACGGTAACGTCGATCCCAATTTTTTCTAACTCCCGCTGAATGTACTCACAAATATCTAAATACTGACTGTTGGTTCCAATAGTGATCTGAGGATTGTTGTCTCCAGTTTCCATTTTGTAGACTTCTACTAACTCCCGTGCTTTATCCGGCCGATAGGTAAAACCGTCAATTTCATCAAAACCGGGGAGACCTTTTGGTATAAAGCCGTGTACCGCAGGAATTCCCATTCCATTACGTAAATAAGTGACCATTTTCACACGGTCGAATCCATAGTTTATAGCTTGACGTAATTTTTCGGATGTAATTTCTTCGGAATTGGTCTCCATAAAAAAACCGAGATACTCTGTGTTAAGGTAGGGTCCGGTAATCAAATTGATCTTATCGGTATATTGTTCCTGAAGTTTTCCGGTAGTGGTTACTAGCTCATCTTTATAAGAATTATCTAATCCCGAAATAAAATCGATCTTACCCTGAGTAAATTGTAAAAATTCACTTTGTTTATCGGGTAGAAATGTAATAGCAACTGCTTCAAGATAGGGAAGTTGTTCTCCTTTTGAGTCTTTTTCAAAATACAAAGGATTCTTCCTAAGTACCAATTTTACATTTTCTTCCCACATTTTAAATTGAAATGGTCCTGTTCCCACAGGATTTCTTCGGAATTCGTTTTTGTAGTGATTTACTGCCTCCTTAGGAACAACAGAGCAGTATCGCATTGAGAGGAGTCCTAAGAACGCCGGAAAGGGCTTCTTTAACTGTATGGAAAATGTGGTATCATTTACAGCTTTGTACGAGAGCACATTCTGAAGCACCCAACTACCTGAAGAAGCGACATTTTCATCCAACAATCTGTCGAAACTGTACTCAAAATCGGAAGCGACAACGTTTCTGGTAGAATCTTTTCCGAAGACCTTATTTTTATGAAAATAAACATCATCACGTAGAAAAAAAGTATAGGAATTCGTGGTATCGTTTACGATCCAATGCTTTGCTATATCGGGTTTAATATTAAGCGAATCGTCTAATTGTACTAATCCGTTGAACAATTGGTTCGTGGGCCAGATAATTTGAGGATTTCGTGCAAATGCCGGATCTAAAGTGGAAATATTGCTGTGTTCGTTATACCGGAATATTAGGTGGTCGCGGTTGTTAGTGTTGTTTTGGGTACATGAGAAGTGTAGGAAAAGCGCAATAGCAAGTAGAACTGTTCTTATCCACAAATGGAGGCTGGAAACTCGAAGCACGGTTTTAATTTTTAGGTTTTATTGTATTTCTAAATGCAATCATCATATTCATTAAAAGATAGCATTTGCTATACTTTTCATCAAAATCTGCTTCGGAAATATACGATCTATATTTGGCTTTATATAAACAGGTCACTACTTCCGCAAGTGAACGAATTGAATAACCCAAAAACTTGCGATATTCACGGTTAGATTGTACTATACATCCTTCTGAAATATTTAAGGCTATTGAATCGGCCGCTCTTCTTATTTGCGAAGAAAGGTTATACATTTCTTTTTTAGGAAACTTGTTTACAGCGTTATTTATTTCTTCTCCGAGTGTCATTGCTTTTTGCCAAATATGCAATCTTTCAAATTTAAAACTCATATCAACTTGTTATATTGGGGAGTTGATTTTTTTTTTTTTTTAGATAGTTTGCAGCCAACATCCAACACCCAACATCGCGCACCCAACATCCAGCACCCAACATCCAGCACCCAACATCCAGCACCCAACATCCAACATCCAGCACCCAACATCCAACATCGCGCACCCAACATCGCGCACCCAACATCGCTCATCCAGCAAAACTTCGTATCTTTGCGTCCGCACTTTCAAAAATACAAGAATGAATCTTACCAAAAAAGTCGCATTCTATACCTTAGGTTGTAAGCTAAATTTTAGTGAGACTTCTACAATTGCCAGAGGATTTTCTTCGGAAGGCTTTGATCGCGTAGATTTTTCAGAGAAAGCCGATGTATACGTTATTAATACATGTAGTGTAACTGAAAATGCCGATAAGCGTTTCAAGTCGATCGTAAAACAGGCACAAAAAGTAAACCCTGAAGCATTTGTAGCAGCCGTAGGTTGTTATGCTCAGCTCAAACCACAAGAGTTGGCAGATGTTAATGGAGTAGATCTGGTGCTAGGGGCAACTGAAAAGTTTAATATTACCGCCTATATAAACGACTTGCTCGATGATGTTACGGGAAATAGAAGGGAAGCTCAAATACATAGTTGTGAAATTGAAGAGGCGAATTTTTATGTAGGGTCTTATGCAATTGGAGACAGAACACGCGCATTTCTGAAGGTTCAGGATGGTTGTGATTATAAATGTACGTATTGTACCATCCCGTTGGCTAGGGGGATTTCAAGAAGTGATACCTTAGAGAATGTTCTCGAAAATGCAAGGGAGATCTCTAAGAAGGATATTAAGGAAATCGTACTTACCGGTGTTAATATTGGGGATTATGGCAAGGGAGAATTCGGAAATAAAAAACACGAACACACATTTTTAGATTTAGTACAGGCTCTTGATAAGGTAGATGGAATTGAAAGATTGAGAATATCTTCAATCGAACCAAATCTTTTGAAAAATGAAACTATAGATTTTGTTGCCAATTCGAATACCTTCGTGCCGCATTTTCATATTCCATTACAGAGCGGAAGCAATGCGATCTTGAAATTGATGAGACGCAGATATATGAAAGAATTATATGCAGAACGGGTAGAGAAAATTCGAGAAGTGATGCCACATGCGTGTATTGGAGTTGACGTGATCGTTGGGTTTCCCGGAGAAACCGAAGAACGCTTCTTGGAAACATATCATTTTTTAAATGAATTAGACATATCTTATTTACATGTCTTTACTTATTCTGAAAGAGATAATACTCCGGCGGCGACAATGCAAGATGTTGTGCCTAAGAACGTGAGAAGTAAGAGAAGCAAAATGTTGCGAGGCTTATCGGTTAAAAAACGCCGTGCGTTTTATGAATCTCAGTTAGGGAGTACACGTTCAGTACTATTTGAAGGTGAAAATAAACAGGGTTATATTCACGGATTTACTGAAAACTATGTAAAAGTAAAAACGCCTTGGAATCCGGAATTGGTAAATACATTGCACCCGGTAGAATTAACTCAAATTGATGAGGACGGTTTAGTACGATTCCAGTTTGTAGAAGAGTTGGTACTACGTTAACGATCTTCTTGTTGGCAGGCCTCACTAATTCCTAAAACAACCTATATACTTATCCCAACCGGAAGCAAATCTTTATAAACTCTTCGGTTTTTGCGCATAAAACCTGCTATTTCGGGACTGGTTGGAACCAGGCTTATATTCCGGTCTTTTACCTCTTCGAAGACAGCTTTAATGAAAATATCCCTAAAACCTTGCTCTTCCATCTCTTCCGGCATTTCGTATTTGGTAAGAAAGATTTTGCGATCCTGAAGTGCATACTCAATTCTGGCCATATTATCGCCAACTTCGAGTTCGAATTGTCTAAGAAATTCGTTGTCTGTAATTTCTACATCTTCAATCATAGGGAGTTAAATTAATTGATACTTAGTTAATATGATTTTCTTCTTATTTATGAATTGAAAGTTAAATCCATTCCAAATTATATATCTTGTTAATTTACTAAGTGTTTCATTATCAGTAAGTATAAAGCGCAAATTTACGAAAAATTTAAGTTTATAATTTCTGTTTATTGAAGATCGGTTTGTTAGAAATGTAAATTGTTTTGTAAAAAAATCTTTCACTTTTTTTAAACGAATGGGGATTAATTTAAAAATCGTGCCACTTCTGAGGTATTGTACAGAGCATCCATTTAAACAGAATGCATCCCATTTTCTGGTAAGATCAAAAATCTTAATCATAAAGTAAGCCCCAGTTACTATTGATAATTTTATCTTTGCTAGTAAATTTACGAATAATCTTACAAATATTGACCAGATTATTAATTATACTGAATTTTATATTTAATGAGTGCTGAAAAAATTCACGTGTATTTTGTTCCGGGATTGGCGGCAGGAAAGGAGATCTTTAGAAATATCAACTTACCTGAAGACCAATTTGAAATGCATATTTTGGAGTGGATAATACCGAAAAATAAAGAAAAACTGGCAGATTATGCGAAGCGTATGGCGGCTAGAATAAAGCATCCGGAGCCGGTATTAATTGGTGTCTCGTTTGGCGGAGTTGTAGCACAGGAAATGAGTGTTTTTTTAACATTGAGAAAACTGCTCATAATTTCTAGTGTGAAAACAAAAAAAGAACTTCCTAAACGTCTTAGGTTTGCCAGAAATACAGGCGCTTATAAACTGGTGCCAACTCGATTAGTGTTGAGTGCAAAAGATCTGACTAAATTTGCGGTTGGTCCTAAAACCGAAAAAAGACTAAAACTTTATCAGGATTATTTACATGTAAGAGATAAGCGCTATTTAGACTGGGCTATTAGAGAAATGGTCTGCTGGAAGAGAACAGAGGTTGTAAAAAACGTAATTCATATACATGGCGATAATGACCCAGTGTTTCCTGCAAAATATATTGATAATTCTGAAATAATAATTGGAGGAACACATGTAATGATCATTAATAAAGGGAGTGAAATTTCTAAGAAGATCGTCACCATTATCGAGGATAATAATAATTAGTTTTAGGAAGTAACGTTAGTTTATTTTTTATCTTTATTCAAAATTTAGAGAGTCATGAGTATTTTATCAAAAATTGGGTTGGGAGCAATTTTATTTGCAGTGAGTGGTTTATGTGTTAACGCTGTTCAAGATGCTCCAACAGATGCGAATCTGGAAAAAAAATTAGTGAACGATTATAATGTATATGCGCTTCCATTACCTGAGCATATGGATTTTGCGGGAGAAACAGTTCCTCTCAATAATCCCGACATAAGGGAACGTATGGATAGGGAATTATTAGTCAATACATACTGGCAGTCTAACGGATTATTGATCTTTAAAAGAGCGAATAAATACTTTCCTGTTATTGAGCCTCTACTGGCAAAATATGGACTTCCCGATGATTTTAAGTATTTGGCTGTTGCCGAAAGTGGACTTGAGAATAACCGTTCTCCTGCCGGAGCTGCGGGGTTTTGGCATTTTTTGAAAAGTACGGGTAGGGAATACGGACTGGAAATTAACGATTACGTCGACGAACGTTACAATTTAGAACTTGCAACCAAAGTTGCTGCAGAATATTTGATAAAATCTAAAGAACGCTTTGGAAGTTGGACTACAGCTGCTGCTGCATATAATGCCGGAAATGCAGGTGTGAACAGACAAATGGAGAGACAAGGTGTGACAGATTATTACGACCTGCTACTTAACGATGAAACCAGCCGATATGTTTTTCGAATACTGGCATTTAAAGAAATTCTGAGTAATCCGGAAAAATACGGTTTCAACTTTAGAGAAAAGGATCTCTATCAACCCATACCAACTTATAAGATAAAAGTAGATGTGCCCGTAGAAGATTTTGCTACATTTGCCAAAGAGTATGGAATTAATTATAAAATACTAAAATTGCATAATCCGTGGTTGCGAGATACTTATCTTAAAAATGCCTCGGGGAAAGAATATTATATTGAAATTCCTGAGAAAGGATATTATAATACAGGTCAATAAATAAATTTTATGAATCTTACTTTAATAGTATCGCTTATCGTTATCGGATTGTTAGCAGGTATCTTAAGCGGATTTATGGGAGTAGGCGGGGGAGTTGTTATGATTCCGTTAATGTTACTCTTATTAGGTTATAATCAGCACGAGGCTCAAGGTCTTAGTTTGGCAGTTTTAGCGGTTCCTGTGACATTTTTAGCTGCATATAACTACCACACATCCGGTAGCCCTATTAATTGGAAATATGCATTAGTAATCGCGGTGTTTTTTGTAGTTGGAGGTTTTATTGGATCTAAATTTGCCGTGAGCATTCCTCAAAACATCCTAAAAAAGATCTTTGCAATAATTTTGGTAGTAGCAGCTATAAAAATGTTCTTTTCAAAGTAAATAATTACGGTATCGGATTTTCTTTTGAAACCAGACCTTCGGCAGTATAGTCCTGCTGTAAGTTCATAAGTAAGGATAATCCATTTAAAAATGAATTGTAATTTAAGTTGTAAGACACATTGAATTCTTCATCGTAAGGGTGTAATACTCCCCGACGTACATCTACGATCTGTTTACTCTTATCAATAAAAAAGGTGGTTGGAAAACCTAAACTGTGTTTCATTGTTTCCACAATATGGTCATTCGTGTTCTCTTTTTCATCTACGTATAGAATAGTGAACTTTGAACTGTAATCTTTGGCAATTTTCTTTACTTTTTTCTTTGAATCCCAGAAGAGAACGACAAAATCTATTTCATCATGATACTTATCTGCTACCTCATTTAAGGCAGGTATTTCACCAACACCGGGAGTACACCAAGAAGCATACGTCATAAGGAAAACAGGTTTTTCAAAATCGTTGAGTTCAACTCTGCGTCCGGATATTTTCTTTACCTTAAAGTTGTCAAGATAACTGCCGTTTACAACATTGTTGATCAGGGAATCGAAGAGAAATTCAGCACGCTCAAAATCTTTTTCCGCATAAGCCTGCTGAGACTTTTGCCGATATTTTTTAATGTTCTTTCCAATAGCTTCAGAAAATGGAGTGCCTTGCTCAATTGATTGCGATTGTGCTATAAAAGAAACCAATAAAAAAAGATAAAGTAGTTTTTTCCCCATATACTACATTTAAGTACATGGCAAATGTAGATAGGATTTAACTTACTTGCAGGAACTATTCGATAAGCCGATTAATAAATTCGTTAAACTACAAATTAACTGTAGGATAATACTGATAATAACCTAGTTAAGAGCTAGATTATTACCGTCTGCCCCCTCTACCGGCACCGCGACCAAACTGTTGCCTTGGTTGTCCAACTTTTTTCATTTGCTGTTTCATCATCTTAATTTGCTCATCAAGCATATTGTGCTTATCAAGCTTTTTTGCCTCGGCCAATAGCATTTCTGCCTCACGTTTGCGATTTTTTGTCATCGCAATACCTGCCAGATTCAATTTTGCCATCGCAAGATCTGCATTCATAGACAAGCCCAGGTCTATCGCTCTTTTAAAATACTTTTCGGCTTCATTCATATTGGATTGAGAAACCATTAAACCATTCAAGTAATTGTAATACCCCTGTTGCTTCCTAACAAGAGCAGCTTCAGGATTTTTAATTTTATCAAGCCATTTTTTTGCACCCGGGAAATCTTGCTTCCGAAGTCTTAGAAATGCTAATAAGATGATTTCGTTTTTAAAATAAAGGAATATGAAAATTAACGATAATAGAATAAGCATAATACCATTACCAATATTGGTTTCGGTAAATTGCCATACGGCTAGACCTATTACTAAAACGGCTAAAATAAGTTTGAAAATTTTATTGAACATGAATCTATTTTTTTGAAGGTTTCAAAGGTACTAAAAACATTCAAAAAAAAATTTACTTTAACCCTTTGGAAAGTAAAAAATCGTTGTATATTTGCACCCGACTTTTGAGGGACTATTTCAAAAGTATTCAGATAAAGATTTTTCAGAAGAATAAAGTAATACGAAAATGAGCAAAAGAACATTTCAGCCGTCAAAAAGAAAGAGAAGAAACAAACACGGTTTCAGAGAGCGTATGGCATCTGTAAACGGTAGAAAGGTACTTGCAGCTCGTAGAGCTAAAGGTAGAAAGAAACTTTCTGTATCTTCTGAAACTCGTCACAAAAAATAATGTTGATAAGTTATATATAAAAGGTGTTGTTTTTAAAAGCAACACCTTTTTTTTATACCCTAATGCGTCGTAATTTTACGCCACTTTAAAAGTTAAGTTAAAAATGCCAAAAAACAATTCCTTAAAATCTATTCTAATTATTGGTTCTGGTCCTATCGTCATCGGACAAGCATGTGAGTTTGACTACTCGGGTTCGCAGGCACTTCGGTCTTTGCGAGAAGATGGAATTGAAACAATCCTTATCAATTCCAATCCGGCTACTATCATGACCGATCCGTCTATGGCAGATCACGTGTACTTATTGCCATTAACTACAAAATCCATAATTCAGATACTAAAAGAGCACCCACAAATAGATGCTGTTTTACCAACTATGGGAGGGCAAACTGCCTTGAATCTTTGTATTGAAGCCGATGAAAAAGGAATTTGGAAAGATTTTGATATAAAATTAATCGGTGTCGATATTGATGCAATTAATATTACAGAAGACAGAGAACAGTTTAGAACACTAATGGAAAAGATTGGTGTGAAAATGGCACCACAGGCAACAGCAACTTCTTACTTAAAAGGAAAGGAAATTGCTCAGGAATTCGGTTTTCCACTCGTGATACGTGCATCGTACACACTAGGTGGAGCAGGAGCGTCAATTGTTCATAAGCCTGAAGATTTTGACGAGTTACTTACGCGTGGACTGGAGATATCTCCAATTCATGAAGTGATGATCGATAAGGCGATGATGGGATGGAAAGAATACGAGTTAGAACTCTTACGCGATAGTAACGATAACGTAGTTATTATCTGTACCATCGAAAATATGGACCCAATGGGAATCCATACCGGAGATTCTATCACCGTAGCACCCGCGATGACCCTAAGCGATAGAACGTTTCAGAAAATGAGGGACATGGCGATCCTAATGATGAGAAGTATTGGGGATTTTGCAGGTGGATGTAACGTACAGTTTGCTGTAAGTCCCGATGAAGAAGAAGATATTATAGCCATTGAGATCAATCCGAGAGTTTCTCGTTCTTCTGCCCTGGCTTCAAAAGCAACCGGATATCCAATTGCTAAAATTGCCGCTAAACTCGCAATTGGTTATCACTTAGATGAACTGGAAAATCAGATCACCAAATCTACTTCGGCGCTTTTTGAGCCAACCCTGGATTATGTGATCGTAAAAATACCTCGTTGGAATTTCGATAAATTTGAAGGGTCAGACAGAACCCTTGGGCTTCAAATGAAAGCTGTTGGTGAAGTGATGGGGATTGGACGATCATTTCAGGAAGCACTTCATAAAGCAACCCAGTCGCTAGAAATTAAGCGTAATGGATTAGGTGCAGATGGAAAAAGCTATACAGACTATGAGCAGATTCTTGATAAATTGGAAAATGCAAGTTGGGATCGCGTCTTTGTGATCTATGATGCCATTCAGATGGGAATACCATTAAGTCGTATTCACGAAATCACCAAAATAGACATGTGGTACCTCAAGCAATACGAAGAATTGTATATGCTTGAAAAAGAAATATCTACCTATACCCTCGATACACTTCCGAAGGAATTGCTACTGGAAGCGAAACAAAAGGGTTACGGTGACCGACAAATAGCGCATATGCTAAAATGTTTGGAGAGTCAGGTGTACAAAAAACGTGACGAAATGAATATCCAACGTGTCTACAAACTTGTAGATACATGTGCTGCCGAGTTTAAAGCACAGACACCATATTATTATTCTACCTTCGAAAACGATATGGAACTGTCTGATGGAACACGGTATGCAGAAAATGATAGCGTGGTCACCGACAAAAAGAAGATCATAGTGCTTGGTTCGGGACCAAACCGTATCGGACAAGGAATTGAGTTCGATTATTGTTGCGTTCATGGGGTATTGGCAGCTTCCGAAGTAGGCTACGAAACTATCATGATCAACTGTAATCCGGAAACGGTTTCAACAGACTTTGATGTGGCAGATAAGTTGTATTTCGAACCGGTATTCTGGGAACATATTTACGACATTATAAGACACGAGAAGCCGGAAGGTGTAATTGTTCAGTTGGGAGGTCAGACAGCCTTAAAATTAGCCGAAAAGTTAGATCGCTACGGAATAAAAGTACTAGGTACGAGTTACAAATCGCTGGATCTTGCCGAGGATAGGGGAAGCTTTTCCAATATCTTAAAAGATTTAGACATTCCGTATCCAAAATTCGGTGTTGCCGAAACTACAGACGAGGCACTCGCTTTGGCAGACGAATTAGACTTTCCACTGCTTATTAGACCTTCTTATGTGCTTGGCGGACAAGGAATGAAGATCGTAATCAATAAGAAAGAATTAGAAGAGCATGTAGTAGATTTACTTCGGAAAATACCGAACAATAAACTATTGCTGGATCATTATCTTGATGGTGCCATTGAAGCCGAAGCAGATGCCATTTGCGATGGAGAAGATGTGTACATCATAGGAATTATGGAGCATATTGAACCCTGCGGAATCCACTCTGGAGATTCGAATGCCACCTTGCCACCATTTAATTTAGGTGAGTTCGTAATGCAACAAATTAAAGATCACACCGTAAAAATTGCGAAAGCATTAAATACAGTTGGACTTATCAATATTCAGTTTGCAATAAAAGATGACATGGTGTATATCATTGAAGCTAACCCCAGAGCGTCCAGAACTGTACCATTTATCGCAAAAGCCTATGGAGAACCTTATGTGAACTACGCGACCAAAGTGATGTTAGGACATAGTAAGGTGAAGGATTTTAAATTTAATCCGAAACTAAACGGATATGCTATTAAACAGCCGGTGTTCAGTTTTAATAAATTTCCAAATGTAAATAAGAAATTAGGACCGGAAATGAAGAGTACAGGAGAAAGTATCCTTTTTATTGATAGTCTTAAAGATGATCAGTTCTACGATCTGTATTCAAGAAGAAAGATGTATTTGAGTAAATAACACCTAAGTTGTTTTGGGAGATAATAAGAAATCTCTCAATAATTAACGTGGCTTTTAAATTTTTAAAACCCTATTCCTAGTTATGGAGTAGGGTTTTTCTTTTTGAGGTTGTTTTAAAGGTGTAAGTAGCAATATGTTACTAATCAATTCATATCAACTAAAAACTATAAAAATTCAATTATGAAAAATTTTACTTTATTATTTATGACGTTAACAGTTTCATTAGTTTCGGCACAAACAACTTTCGATCTCGATTGGGCGATAGGGATTAATGGGGCTGCTGCAAGTGTCACCATTGAACAAGGAGATACTGTGCGATGGACCTTGACAGATACTTCTCCACATACTGTTAGCAGTATTTCAGGAAGCACCGAGACCTTTGATAGTGGAACTCTTACCGGTACCGGAGAACAGTTCTCATTTACTTTTACAGCAGTTGGCATCAATGAGTATCGCTGTAATATTCATCCGGGAACGATGTTTGGAACAGTTACTGTAGAAGAAGCACTCTCTATAGAAGATAAATTTGCTATGAACATTGCCTTTTATCCAAATCCGGTGAAGGATAAACTCACAATAACTTCATTATTTAGGTTAAATAGCTATGAGATTTACAATGTACTGGGAGCTAAAGTTGCACAGGGACAGGCGTCAGGAAATATTTCAGAAATAAATACAAGTGATCTTCAAAGTGGAGTCTACTTTGTTAAAGCTTATGCAGGAGAACTTGATTCAACCTTTAAGGTGATCAAGATGTAAGTGTTGTTTATATAATTTGGAAAAACCCGGGATTTATTCTCGGGTTTTTTTCGTTTTCTTCGGAAAGTCCTTCGTTTTATAGGCGACAATGACGTTGTGTGACTCTAATTCTTTCAAATATTTATGTACCTTAAATTTTGAATCACTAAATTTTTTTCTTCTTTTATTTTTTAGCTGAAGTCGTTTTGCACTTTTTATAAACCTGCGAATCTCTCTTTCCGAATCTAAGATCAGTCCGGGAACAGCAACACTCTCACCGGCTTCATTCTTTGCTACCATAACAAAATACGACGAATTGCAATGCTTTTTCTCTCCGGTATGAATATCCTCAGATTCTACTCGTATGCCAATGACCATAGAAGTGCGTCCCACATAATTGATCGAGGCTTTCATCGTAACCATCTCTCCAACTTCAATAGGATTTAGAAAATCTACCGTATCTACCGAAGCAGTCACACAATAATTTCGGCTGTGTTTTGAGGCACAGGCAAAAGCGATCTAATCCATTAAAGATAAAATATAACCCCCATGAATTTTCCCACTAAAATTAGTATGCGATGGGAGCATCAACTCTGTAAAAGTGACCTGAGATTCTTCAATATGTTTATGGATTTCACTCAAATTAATTTCTGTTGAAATGTGGAGACTGTTCTTGCTCTACGTCTGTAATAAAATATTTAGAATCTCCCCAAAAGAAAAAAGTACTGTAGCGTTCTTCGTAGGTGAGCTTTACATATCGCCCTTGATATTCTTTAAGTTTTTCAATTACATCCTCCTCCTTGTCCATGACCGAAAATGCAAAGATCTGAGCTCCGCTAATCCCCTGACTTATCTCTCCTTCCCAGGTTTTAACCATAAATCCCTTATGACTAAATTTAATGAGTTCTCCGGCTCTGGTCCCCTCGCTGTAAGGTACAAAGTACACAAAAGCAAAATAGAGTAGGTAAAGCGCTAGCAGGCTTCCCAGGATGATAAAAAGTATTTTTTTCATAATTAATTTTCTAATAATTCGTTCTGGTCGTCTTCAGCCTTCTTCAACAACTTCTCATTGATCTGCTTACTCGCTTTCGAACCTAATTTCTTTAAGCGTTCCACCCTGGTTAAAAGGTTTCCTTTACCGGTAAGTTTCTTCATGGTAGAATCGTAACTACCCTTTACCGTATTTAACTGGTTTCCTACTTTTAACAGATCATCTGTTAGATTAACGAACTGATCGTACAACCTACCTGCCTGTGTCGCGATCTCTAAAGCATTTTGCTGCTGCTTTTCGTTGTTCCACATGCTGTCAATAGTTCGAAGCGTTGCAAGCAAAGTAGAAGGTGTAACGATCACTATATTTTTCTCGAAAGCCCAATTATATAAATTGTTATCGTGATTTATCGCTACCGCGAAAGCCGGTTCAATTGGTACGAACAGCAATACGAAATCCGGACTTTCGATCTTATAAATATCCTGATAATTCTTCGCACTTAATTGTTCAATATGCTTTTTTAACGAATTGATATGTTCTTTTAAGAACTGACTTCTTAAATCGTCCTCTTCCTCATTGACAAAACGTTCGTAGGCGACTAACGAAACTTTAGAATCAATGATCATCTTTTTATTATCGGGAAGATGTAAAACCACATCGGGAAGCACACGTTTTCCCTCCTCATTCGTAAAAGCATTCTGCATAAAATATTCCCGATCTTTTTCGAGTCCGCTTTTCTCTAAAACCCGCTCAAGAACAAGTTCACCCCAATTTCCTTGCATTTTGCTATCACCTTTTAAAGCCTTCGTAAGATTGGTAGCTTCCTTACTCATTTGTTCATTGAGCTCCTTTAATCCTATGATCTGCTGTCTAAGCATAGCATGTCTGTCGATGCTCTCTTTATGACTATCATCTACCTTTTTTTCAAATTTTTCTATTTTCTCCTGAAGTGGCTTTAAGATACCATCTATGTTCTCTTTATTCTGTTTGGTGAACTTTTCACTTTTACTGTCCAAGATCTTATTTGCCAGAACTTCAAAATCGTTAGAGAATTTCTCCTGAAGTTTTTCAACTTCCAGCTTTTGCTCCCTAAGTTTCGTTTCCAGACTGTCCATTTCCGAATTCCGTCTGGTTAGCTCAATATTAAGAAGATCTTTCTCATTTCTTATTGCTTCCCGCTCCTGTAGCGCATGCTCAAAGCGCTCATTTAATTTCTCCTCCTGATCCTGTAATTGCTCCAATCGTGCCTCCAATTTGCTGGTAATGGTTTTTCCTTTGAGATTTGCAATAAGATTACCAATAAATGCCCCGATCAAAAGGCAAATAGCAGCCAGAAGTAAAAAAAGAAATGTTTCGCTCATTTAAACAAATTTTATAAGGTAAATATACTTATTTCTTGATCGTAAAACGACCCGTTTTTGGATCAAAATCTATAGTTTCCTTCGGAAATAGGGTTTCAAAATTACCGGACTCGATCAATTTGCAAGGTGCATCAAAATGGGTAGCATTTGTCGCCATGACCAGCATTTTATCGGTAAGCTGAATAGCAAGATCTATCTCGTGCGTTGAGAATAGAATAGCTTTATTGGTCTCTTTAGCCAGGTTTTTCAATAATTTCAGGATGTATGCACGGTGATAAAGATCCAAGTGTGTAGTTGGTTCGTCTAAAATTATTAGTTGTGTATCCTGCGCTAAGGCACGGGCAATATAGACGCGTTGTAACTGACCGTCACTAAGCTCAAAACATTTTCTATTGGCAAGTTTCTCGGTTTCAGTAGCTTTTAAGGCATTTTGAATGGCATTTTCATCTGCTTCGGAAAGTTTTCCTATCCAGTTGGTGTAAGGTTGCCTTCCTAAAGAAACTAATTCAATTACAGAAAGATTTTTGGAAGCGGGAATTTCGGTGAGTACAACACTCAACTCTGAAGCTAACTGTATAGATGAAAATCCTTTCAGGTCTTTTCCTTTTATAGAGATACTTCCCTTTAACGGCGCTTGCATTCCCGCAAGGGTGCGCAATAATGTAGATTTTCCAACGCCGTTCGCACCAACTAACCCTACCAATTCACCTTCAGATATTACAAAATCCACCCCTTGAGAAACAACGGTGTTTTCTTTCTTGTTTCTATAGCCAACCGATAATTGGGAAGCCTTAAGCACGATATTATTTCCTTCCGAAGTCATTAGAATAATAGTTTGCGTTTTCTTACCAATAACCAGATCACAACAGGTGCGCCAATTAAAGAGGTGATCGCATTAATAGGTAATGTGAATTCACTATGGGGTAATTGTGCTACGGTGTCGCAGATAAGCATTAAGATCGCGCCTACAAGAATCACAGCGGGAAGCAGGATGAGGTGATTAGATGTTTTAATAAATTGTCTTGTAATATGCGGGACAGCCAAACCAATAAAGGCTATCGGACCAACAAATGCCGTTATGCCGCCGGCGAGAATACTGGTCGCGACAATGATCACAAATGTGGTTCGTTTTATGCGTAACCCCATACTTTTCGCATAGTTTTCACCTAATAATAAGGCGTTAAGAGATTTTCCGCTCGTAAAACTAATAGCGAGTCCGATGATGCTACTAATACTTAGAATTAGCACCCCGTTCCATGAGAGATTTCCTAAACTTCCAAAGCTCCAAAAAATATATTGCTGTAGCTGTTCTGCATTACTAAAATAGGAGAGGACACCCACTACTGCCGCGGTAACACTTCCAAACATGAGTCCTATGATAAGTATCGCCATCGTATCTTTTATTCTGAAAGTGACAGCAAGCACGGCGAGTAATACCAGAAAACTACCCAAAGCTGAAGCAATCACAAGGCTCCATTCGCTTAAAAGTACACTTCCGAAGAAACCTCCAAAAGTTCCTGCCCCTAAAATTAAAAGTGCTACCCCAAGACTGGCACCACTACTAAGACCTAGCACGAACGGTCCGGCCAACGGATTTCTGAAAAGTGTTTGCATTAACAAGCCGGAAACCGATAAACCTGCACCGGCAAGGATAGCGGTAATGGCTTTTGGTAATCTGTAATCTACTAAAATATAATGCCAGGATGCCTTTGTGGTCTCCCCACCAAAAAGTCCGTTTAAAACTTCATCTAAGGGGATAGCAACCGACCCTAAACTTAAATTTAGAATAAAGAATACGGCCAAAAGAAGTGTTAGGAACGAAAAATAGACCCTGTATGAAGTAGAAGTTTGCATTAATCAAGTTTACTAAAAAAAAACAACTCGTGCTCAGGCAATAATTCAGCATGCAATATTTTCACAATATCTTTTAGTACGAGATCCGGTCTGTTTGGCGCTAACTCGTAATACAAAACTCCTCCGGTGACGCCCTTTTTATTCGTAGAACTGTATATGTTACGGTTTTTAAACGCACTAAATTCGCTGTAAATTTCATGAGAATCTTTAATTTGAGACAGACTCGTAAACTGCCCCGGACCAATCCAGTATTCGGCATCCATTCCTTTTTCTAAAACCGATTCAAGGTTTAGCGAAATACTTCCACTTCCTTTGCTGTCTTTCCAAAGGTAATCTCCATTAGCATCGGCTATAAATTGAGCTGCCCAGCTATCGCCCTGCGGAAGATACCATACGTCTTTATACATTGATCCGCTTAATACAGTTGGCTTTTGAGTTGCTTTTGAAGCTATTTCTTTTGCAGCGAGATATTCTGCTTCTATGGTTGTAAAGATGCTGTCCGCCTGCTTTTCCTTATTGTAGAGTGCTCCGAAGAATTTTATCCACTCAGCTTTTCCCAGAGGAGATGTTTCGGTCCAATCGGCATTGTAAACCACGGGAATTCCCGTTTTTTCGATCGTAGAAAAAGTAGTGTTATTTCCATCAACGGCAAAACCTACGACCAGATCGGGCGCAAGATCGATCAATACTTCTGTATTAATATCTTCATTTCGGCCAAGCTCGGTAATTTCACCATTATCGATCCTCTTTCGGGTTGCTTCGGAAGAAATATAGTCGAGGTTTGGAAAACCCACAAGAGTTTCAGAAACCTGAAGCATTTCTAAGGAAGGAATATGGGTTGTGGAGGTTACAACAATATTCTTGATCGGAATTTCAACCACCGCATCGTAACTTTCCGAAGAAGGAATTGATACTCCCTTTTCAACTAAAGCGTATGTGAATTGCGTATCGGACCCCGGCCACGGATTGGTAATAGTTATAATTTTATAGTTGTCTAATTGATTGATCGTAAAAGACTTTGAGTGTTTTATATTAGACGTTGATCTAACATCCTGAATTGCTGTTTTATCATTCTTCGTTTCGGTTTTACAGGCAACAAAGAGGAGGGATAAAGCAATTGGGAAAAGGAATTTTTGCATCTTCAAAAATAATAGTTTTTGTTTGGCTTCGTAATTTAATTTGGCTTATTTTCGCATTGAATTTTGGTGGAGGGTCGTAAAGACCATCCTTAAAAGGGAATTCGGTTTAATTCCGAAGCTGTTCCCGCAACTGTAAGTCATCACGATTCAATCGTGAGCGTGTAATTCTTCAAAACCACTGTCTGCCTTAGGCCGATGGGAAGGTAACACAAAATAGACGAGCCAGGAGACCTGCCGGTATTCACATTGTCAAACTTTCGGGATAAAAGTTTAGATAACACGTTTCTATACGGTCTTCTTTTAAAATTTAGACATGTAAAACGCCTATCTTTCTTTTTCTCACAATAATTCTAGCTAAAGCAGAAAAATATGAGAAGATTACTTTTTACGGTATTTGTAATTGCTACAAACACATTAATTGCGCAAACTCAGCAAAAAATTGAACAACTGGATTCGGTACAACTGGATACAAAAATTAAGATTCCACGTAAAAATAGTGGAAAGGTCATTGCAACCATAACGCAGGAAACTTTAAAAAACAACCCGGGCAAATCTGTTGCCCAGCTTGTCAACGAGGTTTCAGGGATCGAAATTAACGGAAATCAGAGTAATGAAGGTCAGAATCTCGGTTATTACATTCGGGGAGGGCGAAACAGGCAGGTTGTAATTATGGTTGACGGGGTTCAGCTTACCGATCCGTCACAAATTGCCAACGATTATGACCTGCGGTTAATTCCGGCCGCCTCTATTGAAAACATCGAGATCATTAAAGGCGCCTCCAGTGTGCTTTACGGATCGGGGGCAGCGACAGCGGTGATTAGTATTACCACGAAAAAGGCATCTCGTAAACCTATTGCTGCTACTTTTACATCAACTTTTGGAAGTAACAGATCGGCAGATGAAGAGGGCGGATACAACATCAACGAGTTTAGTAATTATGTTGGGATAAACGGAACTTTAAAACAGCTCTTTTATAATATTTCCTTCGGAAACAGGTATGTGGACGGACTCTCGGCAGTAGCGGCAGCAGAAGGTGAAGATGCCTTAGAAGAAGATGTTTTTAACCGATTTAACGGAAGGATCAATTTAGGTTATAACTTTAATAAGAACATAAAGATAAGTCAGTTTTTTAGCTTCGATGATTTTAAAACCGACTTTGACAACTTTGACTATACCGATGCGGAGAACCGTGCCATTACAAAGCAACTAAAAACAGGCGGACATTTTGAGTGGAAGTATTCCAAAGGGAAGTATGTTTTTAATGATAATTATACATGGATTCAACGTGAGATCGAATCCGGTTTTCCTGCAAAATACGATTCGGATGCCTATTCATTAGACAACTACTTAACCTATAATTTTACTGATGAGTTCACAGCATTATTAGGTTTAAACTATATAAACAGTAGTTTTAACTCTTTTAGCATTCCGTTTGGCGGGACCAACTTTGAGCAGGCAATAGACGAAGACACCGCAAAGTTTGATATTATAGACCCGTATTTGAATTTTACATTCAATTCGGATTTTGGCTTAAATTTAAATGGAGGGGTACGATTAAATATACATAGTGATTATGGAAATCACTTGGTTTATAATGTGAATCCTTCTTATAATTTTTCCTTCGGAAAAAACCTTCTTAAAGTCTTGGGTTCGTACAGTACCGCCTATATCACACCTTCATTGTTTCAACTCTACGATCCGTTGTATGGGAACGAGGAGCTTCAGCCGGAGGAGAATACCACTCTTGAAGGAGGGTTAGAGTTTTCTGCCGAAGGTGATTTGCGTATTAGCGCGATTTATTTTAACAGAGATGAAGAGAATTATGTAGATTTTATAAACGTGGACCCCGATAATTTTATCTTTCAGTATCAAAACACTTCCGAAGCATTTAAAGCAAACGGAATAGAAATAGAAATTGCAAAACGTTTTGGAAATAAATTAAATGTAACTGCGAATTATACCAATACAAAAGCAGATGAACGTTTTGCGTTGCGAATTCCCGAGCATAAGATTAATGCTAATCTGGGGTACCAGCTTAGTGAAAGCTCGTTTTTGGGGTTAAGTTATCAATTTAACAGCGATCGTGAAGACTCATTCTTTAATCCCGATACTTTCGAAAATGAAAACGTAACCTTAGAAAGTTATAGTTTGATAGGGCTTACAGCGTCACACCAAATTTCTAAGAATATCAAGTTGTTCGCTAATGTGAGCAACCTTTTAGACGAAGAATTTGAGGAGCTTTATGGTTTTCAAACACGCGGGCGAAATATGCGCTTCGGCTTTACACTAAGTTTTTAAGGGATCAAAATTCTACGCGTCTCGCATATTTTTCTAAGCAAGCCTCGATACATGGATATGCAAGGATCAAATCATTTCCTTCATACCAATACGCTAATTCTCTACCGTCGAAATAACAATCTTCGGTAGGGGAAATTGTGTTATCGGTATAGGTTCCTGTAGAACCATTGGCATTTGGATCAAACCGACACAACGATCCGGTGGTGGAAACGGTTCCGTCATTGTAAAATTCAAGTATCACGACTTCGTTTGTTGTCACAAAGGTCCCACTTCCATCACCGGGGTCATTATAATACGCAATTAGTTGCCAGGTGGAATTAACATTGAGATCATCATCGTTATTCTTGCAGGATCCAGATACGAGTATAAATAACAAAGCGAATACAACAGTAAAAAAGAGTTTTTTCATAGCATTCATTTTATTATATAACAAGCGTAGCCACGTTTTACTACTTTTCCGCCAACATTATTTGGTACAGAGGTGAAATGGCTTTACTCTCTGAAATTTCTTCGGAATCATTTGTCATATTCCGTAAAGGTTGTGGTAATGTGAGAATATCGTTTAAAGCTGCAGCCAAAAGTGGCTCTGAAGGATCTCCAAGCGTACCAAGGTTACTGTAATCTTCATCTAAAGCGATCTCGGGCACTAAACCATCAATATAATCGGTATTTCCAACTGCATTCGCCGTTTTAAATACCAAAGGCAACATGGCATAGGTGTGATTCGGATTTGCCTGATTTCTACTAAACCCCGGGGCGGGAGCGTCGTATAGAAGGAAGGAAGCCTGAAATTTTCCGGTGGTAGTACCTCCCACCTGAATAACATTAATATATGGATCCAGTCCGTTTATGACCAGTTCGCTGGCAGAAGCAGATCTTCCGGTGGTGAGAATATAGACGCTGGAAAGATTAAGACTGTTAATAGCATCTCCGGTACTGATCAGGTTATTAAATAATCCATCCTGCGCATATTCTGCTTGCCTGTCATCATTCCATTGCTCTGTGTAGAAAACTTGTCCGTTGAACTGTCCGGTGATCATACTGGACAGGTCTGAAGCAGTTTCAACCGAGCCACCACCGTTATAACGCAGATCTAATACGAGTTCTGTAATCCCGTCAGCTTGAAATTGAGCAAAGGCATCATTTAATTGTGGGTCAAAATCACGGGTGAACGCATTATACATTAAATAACCTATATTCTGCCCGTTGATATTCAGTGTTTGAGCGATATAAATCGGGTTTTCGGTATATTGAGTTTTTACAAGGGATACAGTTTCTCCTGTAGGCGTAATAGTTGTACCATCGAAAGTTGCGAGCCCAATAGTGTAATTATCCGGAGCAATAAGCTGATTAAAGTTACTTTCGGTGATTTGTTGTCCGTCTATCGTATTAAAAATATCTCCACGCTGTAAACCTGCTGTTTCGGCGCTGGTATTTGGAAGTACATATCGAACATACCCATACACGTTTCCACTTTGATCGGGGTATAAAACCAAACCGAACTCCATTCCATTGTTTAATGTAACACCGCTCAAGGCATTTTCAAGTTCAATATAGTCATCTACCAATAAGCTGAACCTGTCTTGAGGCGAGATTAAAAAATCGAATAAACTTTCGGGAGAAGTAAACGAGCTTAAAAAATTATTCTTCTCCGCGTCATTTGCAAATGCGTCGTTCGCAAGCTCGGGAGTATCTGCCTTATAGAGATAAAAGAAATTGAGTCCGCGATAAATAAAATCCTGAATTTCTATAGTGGAAGCTGTTTGAAGTTCGTCATCTTTATCTTTAAAGCAGGATGTGAACAGAATTGAAACAGCAAACAAGAGCAGGGATAATTTCTTTTTCATAGGTATAGGGTCTAAATAAAAGCCAATTAATTTGTAAACTCCTAAAATAGGGACATTATTGTTGTTATGAAAATAACATGTGTAAAAATAGGGAATGTTTAGATTGATTTCTTCGGAAAAACTTTCGGCTCGTTCAACGTCAAGAAGGGATTGAAATCATTCGATCTATTAGTGTAGAATTTAATGAATGTAAAAATTAATGTAACAAAATTTCAAGTAGCTCGTCGTAATGATAGAACGGCAAAATATTTGCAACACTAACCAAAGAGCAAAACATTGAAGCAAAAAGAATTCATAGCGACAGTAATTCCTTTTAAGGACAAACTTTACAGGCTGGCCAAAAGAATCCTTGTGTCTAACGATGAGGCAGAAGATGCTGTTCAGGAAGTGTATTTGAAATTATGGAAAGGCAAAAAAAAACTGAAGGATTATAGAAATCCCGAAGCATTTGCAATGACGATGACAAAGAATTATTGCTTAGACCGATTAAAATCGAAGCAAGCATCAAATTTAAAGATCGTACATAATAATTTTCAGAATACAGACAATGTTGAAAGGCAAGTGGAAGCGAATGACGGGGTAAGCATGGTTTTTAAAATTATGGAGACCCTGCCCGAACAACAACGAATAATTCTGCAACTAAGAGATGTTGAACAATTCGAATTCTCTGAGATTGCCGAAATGCTTGAAAGTAACGAAACCGCAGTTCGGGTTTCGTTATCCAGAGCAAGAAAAACAGTGAGAGAAGAATTAATTAAAAAATACAATTATGGAATTAGCTAAGATAGAAGCCCTGTTGGATGCTTATTTTGAAGGAAACACAAGTCTGGAAGAAGAAACCACACTACGCGCTTACTTTAATAGTGAAGGGGTAGCGCCACATTTGGAAGCCTACAGATCAATTTTTGTTGGTTTTGAAACAGCTAAAGCAGAAGTTTCAGAAAGAGACCTTAAGCTTCCTACAAACGCTAGTAAATCGAATAGAGCCTGGTGGTACAGTATTGCTGCGTCTTTAGTGATCGCCATAAGCGTTGGGGGGTATATATTTAATCAACCATCATTGTCTCAGGAAGAAAAAGATGCATTAGCAGCCTTTCAGCAGAGTAAAGAAGCGATGTTACTTTTATCCAGCAATTTTAATAAAGGAACAGAGCAATTAACATTTATAAATGAGATCACAGAAACTAAAAACAAAATTTTAAAATAACATTTACTTAAATAAAACAAAGATGAAAAAGATAGCAATTATTATAGCTTTAATCGTAGCCCCAATGTTGGGTACAGCCCAAAATGCATTCGATGCTTTTGAAAACGAAGATGATGTAACTTCGGTTATTGTTACAAAAAATATGTTCAAGCTTTTAAGCAATATGGACCTTGATTCTACAGATCCCGAGGCTAAAGAATACCTCGAAATGGTGAATAACCTTGATAACATTAAGATCTTTACAACAGATAATCCGGCAGTAGCGCAGCGAATGACTGCTTCGGTAACTAAATATGTTGCCAATGCTAAAGGACTAGGTGAATTAATGCGTGTGAAAGATGAGGGAAAGAATATTAAATTCTACTCTAAAGAAGGTAAGAATGAAAACTTCGTAAGCGAATTGTTAATGTATATGGAAGGTGATGTAGACGGTAAGAATATGTCGGTGATCATGAGCATAACAGGAAATATCGATCTAAAGCAAATCTCGAAACTTACCAAAGAACTTAACGTTCCCGGAAGTGACGAATTGAAAAACATAGATAAGAACAAGAAAAAATCGTAACCATGGGACTTACTAAATATATCATACCAATAGTATTAGCGGTATTAACACTACTTAGTTGTAGCAATGATAAATCGCTACAAAAGTATCTGGTAGACAAACAGGACGACGATAAATTTTTAAAGGTTGATGTTGCAACCAGTTTGCTGCAATCTGAGGATAGCTCTTTTACCCAGGAACAAAAAGATATCTTGGAAACGGTTAAAAAAGTAAACGTCGTAGCCTACAAGATCTCGAAAGATAATATGGCCGAATATGAATCTGAAAAGAAGAAACTTGCCGAAATCATCAATCAAGAGAAATACAAAACTCTTATGAAGTTTGGTTCGAACAAGCAAGGTGCAACACTGAAATATTTAGGCGAAGAAGATGCCATCGATGAAGTGATCGTTTTTGCCAGCGACAATGAAAAGGGGTTCGCTGTATTCAGACTTTTGGGCAAAGATATGCGCCCGGATCAAATGATCAAGTTGATGAATTCTATCGATAATGGAGATATCGATGTATCCAAATTATCGGGAATTGGAGAACTTTTCGAGATGTAACAAATTGAAAATTAATTAAAAAGCTTCCTTTTAGGGAGCTTTTTTTGTTTTTTGTCGAAAACCAATTTTCAAAAATTTGAAAGATGGCCTTTGGCATATGCTTTGACCTATCTTTGGTACGCAGACTTTTTGCCCCCAATAGTTAGTTATGTCAAGCCAGAGACCCCTCACCTAAAGGGATAGGTTTATAAAAGAAAGGCTTCCGTTTTTGGAAGCCTTTTGAATTTTAGAACCATTATCAAGAATTAGATTCCTGTATAATTCGCTGGAGTAATTACCCTCATTTCCTTTTTTATTTCTTCGGAAACATCTAGGGTTTCTATAAAGTCTGCGATCGACTTGCGATTTATAGTTTCGTTGGTTCGAGTTAATCCCTTTAAAGCTTCGTAAGGATTTGGATACCCTTCACGTCGCAGTATCGTTTGAAGTGCTTCAGCCACAACTGCCCAGTTATTTTCAAGGTCTTCAGCGAATTTGGATTCATTCAGGAGCAATTTATTTAAACCTTTAAGCGTAGCCTGCAAGGCAATTAATGTATGTCCCATGGGCACACCAATATTCCGAAGAACAGTGCTATCGGTTAAATCTCGTTGCAATCTGCTAATAGGTAATTTCGCAGACAAATGTTCGAATAAGGCGTTTGCTATGCCTAAATTCCCTTCGCTGTTTTCAAAATCGATCGGATTTACCTTATGTGGCATGGCACTAGATCCAATTTCACCTTTCTTAATTTTTTGCTTAAAATAATCCATCGACACATAGGTCCAGATATCACGATCCAGATCAATAAGGATGGTATTGATACGTTTTAAGCAATCGAACAAAGCTGCCATGTGATCGTAATGTTCAATTTGAGTCGTAGGGAATGAGTGATGTAACCCAAGTTTCTCTTGTACAAATTGCGATCCAAATGCTTTCCAGTCAATATCGGGATAAGCTACTTTATGAGCATTGTAATTTCCGGTCGCTCCTCCAAATTTAGCCGCACTTTTAATATCGTTTAACAAGTCGAATTGTTCTTCAATACGAGTAATAAATACCTGAATTTCCTTTCCCAAACGAGTAGGGGATGCCGGCTGTCCGTGGGTTCTTGCCAACATAGGAATTTCTGCCCATTCTTCGGCGAGTTCTTCCAGTTTGTTTTTTACTTCAAACAACATGGGTACATACGATTCGTTCATCGCATCCTTTAAAGAAAGAGGTACCGCTGTATTGTTTATATCCTGCGACGTGAGTCCGAAGTGGATAAACTCTTTATAATTTTCAAGTCCGAGTGCATCAAACTTTTCCTTGATAAAATATTCAACCGCCTTTACATCGTGATTTGTAACCTTTTCGGTATCCTTAATATGTACCGCATCTTGAACGGTAAAATCTGTGTATAATTTTCGTAAGTCACCGATCAGATTTGTGTCAAAATCCTTAAGTTGAGGCAAGGGAAGTTCCACCAAAGCAATAAAATACTCGATTTCCACCTGAACTCTATATCTAATAAGAGCCTGTTCGGAAAAAAAAGGAATTAACGATGCCGTTTTAGATGCGTATCTACCGTCAATAGGTGAAATTGCTTGAAGTGCGTTTGTATACATGATTGGAATTTTAAAGATGCAAATATACGGAAGTGTTCAGAGTTAGGGATACTTGAAACGGGTTAATTTGGTGCTGTTAGCAGGAAAGATCTTCTTGAAGAATTTATCTAAAATTCCTTATGTTCTCCAGGGTGTGTTGTCCACGTGATTTATAACCCGCACTACCTTGGTGAATGTTTTTTTCAATGATCTGTTCCAATTCAGGGTGTATCCATTCAAATTCGGTTCCCAGAAAATACAATACTGTCATCGCTCTTGCCTGGCAAGCCACTTTTTGATCGGAGATCATCCAATCGAAAGCGCATTCGGTTAAAATCTCTTTATATTCTGAAGTAAAGATAGCTCTCAATTGTTCATTTTTCGTTTTATAATATTCAATACAGAGCAATTCGGATATCAAAGCACAGGATCTAATGGCACCATGACCTTCAACTGAGGGAAGGTTTTGAAAGAATTTGTTCAAATATGGGTATAACATTTTCAAATTATCGCGAGCGATAAACTCTAACGCCCAGGTAGCTTTGGTCGCCAACTCGAGATCCTTTCCGAAGCAATAATCCAGAAGTTCTTCAAAAGTTTCCGGATTCGCCTGAACCCACAACGCTGCCTCAAGCCTGTTTTTCCGGTAGGCTTTTTTATAATTTATCTTATTGAAGAGTTCCGAATTCATTTTTACAACCTTTTTATTTCTGAAATCACTTTGGGGACACCGGTGGTCGCATTTTCAGAAATTACCGTAATCCTTTCTGAAGACGTTATCGACGGATTTGGATCTACAAAATATATTCTGGCATCGTAGGATGTATATTGTACCAGTCCGGCAGCTGGATAAACCTGCATGGAGGTACCAATAATGATCACAATATCTGCATTTTCAACTATTTGCATGGCGTCTTCCATTAGAGGAACTTCTTCGCCAAACCACACAATATGCGGACGCATTTGATGATTAAACTCACAAAAATCTCCTACATTTAAATCGTTTTTCCAATCAAGAATCAAATCCGATTTAAAAGTGCTTCTAACCTTTAGGAGCTCTCCGTGAAGATGAAGGACCTTGCTACTCCCGGCTCTTTCGTGCAAATCGTCCACGTTTTGAGTAATGATCGTTACTTCGTGTTCTTTTTCTAGAGTAACCAAGGCTTTATGCGCGGCATTTGGCTGTACCTCTAATAGTTGTCGCCGCCGGGCATTGTAGAAATCCAGTACTAGCTGAGGATCGTTCTCAAAGCCCTGAGGAGAGGCCACCTGCATCACATCATGACCTTCCCATAAACCATTACTGTCTCGAAATGTTTTTAATCCGCTTTCAGCGCTTATTCCGGCACCGGTAAGTACTGCAATTTTCAATTTTATAAGTTTTAAAAGTAAAATTACTTAAAAAAAAATCTTTTTACCTTCGCTTTAATGAATACTAATTTTGATCAGAGTTTATTCGAATATTTGCAAACTTTCCTAACAGAAAGGAGGAAGGAGTTGTTTTTCGAGATTTTGGAGAAACGTACCAGACATTTTACCGTTGCCACGGAGGACGTGTATCAATTGCATAACACGAGCGCTGTGATGCGGAGTTGCGATGTCTTCGGAATTCAGGATATGCATGTGGTAGAAGAGCGTTTGGGCAAACGAATAGACAAAGAGATTGCCATGGGGGCTCAAAAATGGGTCAACCTAAAACGCTACAATTCGGTTGAAGACTGTATTTCTACACTGAAGAAAGAAGATTATCAGATAATTGCAACGACACCTCATAATGATGCAACTTTGCTGCATGATTTCGATGTGACAAAAAAATCGGTTTTTTTCTTCGGAACCGAAAAAAGCGGCTTGAGTGAAAATGTGATGAATAAAGCCGATGGATTTTTAAAAATACCTATGTATGGGTTTACTGAAAGTTTAAATATTTCGGTTTCGGCGGCGATCATTCTTCAGAGTGTAGTGACCAAATTAAAACAGAGTAATGTAAATTGGGGTCTTTCCGAAGAAGAAAAACAACAACTCAATCTGGATTGGACAAAAAAAACGATAAAAAACGTAAACGAGATCATTACAAGATATTTAGAAGATAAAAATGCGTAAATTTAGGTACCATTAAACCTTACTGCTATGACCATATTCCTATATATTGTTTTATTTATCGTGCTTCTCGTTATCGTTTTAATTTTGGTGGCTCCAAGAAAATATGATGTTCGCAGAAGTATTATTGTGAATAGACCATTATCAGAAACATTTCAATATCTGAAACTCATAAGAAATCAGGATCATTGGTCACCTTGGAAAAAGAAAGATCCCAACATGAAACAAACTCAAACCGGAATTGATGGTGAAATTGGTTTTATAAACAGATGGGAAGGGAACAAAGATGTTGGTATTGGTGAGCAAGAGTTAATCGGATACGTTGATAATGAACGTATCGATTCGGAATTAAGGTTTTTTAAGCCATGGAAATCTGTAAGTAACGGGTATTTTTTAGTGAAAGAGATCGAACCCGGTAAAACTGAGGTTACATGGGGTTTTGAAGGTACCAACCCCAGACCTTTTAACGTTTTTATGCTGTTTTTTAATATGGATAAGACAGTGGGTAAGGATTTTGATGAAGGTTTAGCGAGTTTAAAACTTGAGCTGGAAAAGAAAATTTAAAAACAGAAATATGAAACAGAACGTGGTTGGCTGGTTCGAGATTCCGGTTACTGATATGGACAGAGCTAAAGCCTTTTATGAAAAGTTACTCGATATAAAGATCACGGTGCACGATTTTGGAGGTGTGGTCATGGGATGGTTTCCCAGTTCCGGCCAAGCATATGGCGCTACGGGCAGTTTGATGAAACACGAAGCATATATCCCAAGTGACCAAGGCAGTCTGGTTTATTTTTCCTCGGAAGACGTACAAATAGAATTAAACAGAGCCGTAAATGCCGGCGGAACAATTCTTCAGAAGAAGACATTAATCTCTGAAGAACACGGTTTCATGGCCTTACTAAAGGATTCTGAAGGAAATAGAATTGCCCTTCACAGCTTAAAATAACCTTGACAATTTTTACGTCACTTTGCCTGTTAATTAATCTCCTCAAATTACAATTACTATGAAACTCGTCTTTGCAACTCACAATATGAATAAATTTAAAGAGGTAAAAGCACTTTTACCACACGATTTGGAGTTGCTGAGCCTTACAGATATTGGTTGTGATGAAGATATACCCGAAACAGCAAACACTATTGAAGGTAATGCTGTTTTAAAAGCTAATTATGTCCGTGACAGGTATGGGTTCGATTGTTTTGCTGATGATACAGGACTGGAGGTAGCATCGCTGGATAATGAACCAGGCGTTTATAGTGCCAGATATGCCGGACCGGAAAAAGATTCGGAGGCGAACATGCAGAAATTACTCAAGAAACTGGAAGATAAGGATAATAGAGACGCCCGATTTAAAACTGCCATCGCCCTCACTTTAAAAGGTTCTAATAGCTTGTTTATTGGGATTTGCGAAGGAAAAATTATTGAAAGTGCAAGAGGTGAAAAGGGATTTGGGTACGATCCTGTTTTTCAGCCAAAAGGTTCTTTGCAAACCTTTGCTGAGATGAGTTTGGTTGAAAAGAGTAAAATTGGTCATCGTGGCAAGGCTATGAGACAACTAATCGATTATCTCTCTAATTAGATTTTCCGGGTGTTTTCGTCTCTATCACAACTATTTGTTAAGGCTTGCTTATTTATTCTAAATTAAAGCGTACCTTTGCGCCTTCAAAATCAGGGCTGTAAAATTAGCACCGGTTTTGTAGAAAATCCTCAGGGTGAGGTAGTGCAAAGTGAGAAGTCGTAGGTTTATTTGTCGATAGCTTCCCCAAGGCACACAAATAAACATATATATTACTATGACTAAATTTAAATCGTTAGGTCTTAACGATACACTATTACAGGCAATTTCCGATATGGGCTTCGAAACCCCGAGTGAAGTTCAGGAAAAATCAATTCCAATTTTATTAAATGAAGATACAGATTTTGTAGCATTGGCTCAAACAGGGACCGGTAAAACGGCTGCGTTTGGATTTCCTATGCTGCAAAAGATTAATGTTGATAGCCGCACTACGCAGGGGCTAATTTTATCCCCAACACGTGAATTGTGTATGCAGATCACCAATGAGATGGATAACTACGGAAAGCATATGAAAGGGCTTAATGTGGTTGCGATCTATGGAGGTGCGAGTATTACCGAGCAAGCAAAACAAATTAAAAAAGGAGCGCAAATTATTGTAGCTACTCCGGGAAGAATGAAAGATATGATCGGTCGTAGAATGATCGATATTTCCAAGATCGAATACTGTGTACTCGATGAAGCCGATGAGATGTTAAATATGGGATTCTATGAAGACATCACCGATATTTTATCACACTCTCCTGAAGATAAAAGTACATGGCTTTTTAGTGCGACCATGCCAAAAGAGGTGTCTGCGATCGCCAAAAAATTTATGTATAACCCTGTTGAAGTAACAGTAGGGTCAAAGAATATGGGATCCAATCAAGTATCTCATGAATACTATTTGGTAAATGCGCGCGATCGTTATTCGGCATTAAAACGATTGGCAGATGCCAATCCGGATATATTTTCTGTGGTTTTTTGTAGAACAAAACGCGACACTCAAAAAGTTGCAGAGCAGCTAATTTCAGATGGTTACAGCGCAGGAGCTATACACGGAGATCTAAGTCAGAATCAACGAGACATCGTAATGAAGCAGTTTCGTACGCGTCAGATCCAAATGATGGTTGCCACCGATGTTGCCGCCCGGGGTATTGATGTTGATGATATTACACACGTAATTAACTATCAGCTTCCCGATGAAATTGAAACCTATACTCACCGTAGCGGACGTACGGGACGTGCCGGTAAGACTGGGGTTTCGATGGTCATTGTTTCTAAGAGTGAAGTTCGAAAGATTTCGAGCATCGAGAAGATGATTCAGCAGAAATTTGAGAAAAAAGAGATTCCTTCGGGAGACGAAATATGTGAGAAACAACTATATCATTTAGCGAATAATATCAAGGATACTGAAATTAATCACGATATTGATATCCACCTTCCGAAGTTAAACGAAGTTTTAAAAGACTTTACAAAGGAAGAATTGATCAAAAAATTCTTTTCGGTAGAGTTTACACGATTTAACAATTACTATAAAAAATCGAAAGATCTGAATATTGAAGGAGGAAGTTACGCCGAAGATCAAAAAGACAGTACTCGTTACTTTATAAACATTGGTGGTAAGGACGATTTCGACTGGATGAGTCTTAAAGATTTTCTTCGTGATCTGCTTCAACTTGGGAAAGATGATGTTTATAAGGTTGATGTAAAAGATAGTTTTTCATTTTTTAACACCGATGATAAACACAAAGAGTTGGTTCTTAGTGTTTTTAGCGATTTTCAGTTGGAAGGAAGACGCGTTTCCGTAGAAATTTCTGAAGATAAAGGTCGTGGCGGAAGAGACCGCGGACGCGGACGTGGAAAAGGAAGAAGCGGAGGTCGTGGAAGAAGCGGTGATGATCGCGGCGGATTTAAAAAACGCGGACGTACCGGTGGAAGTGATCGTGGCGGATATAAAAAACGTGACGGCGGATTTGAAGGTGAGAACAAACCTAAATTCTCCGGGAAACGACGTGGAAAGTCTAAACCGGATACGAGTGGAACGGGTGGAAAACGCAGAAGAAGAGCGTAATAGCTAAAAATGTGAGGCGTTAACTAAACTTTTACATGAATTTACCATCTAATATGTACATTTGTATGAAAGCTATGAAAAGAAGTTACATATTTCTATTACTATCCTTAATTACCTTTACGGCATTTTCTCAGGAAGATCATGCCATTAAAGGGAAGGTGTTAAACGATGCTAACGACGTAGCGCTCGAGAATGTAAATATTGTAAACCTGAACAGTGTGAAGGGAACAACGACCGATTCGGAAGGAGATTTTGAAATCCGGGCTGCGGTTAACGATACGCTGTACTTCTCATATCTCGGCTTTAAGTCGATTAGAGTTAGAGTAACCAACGACTGGCTAAAATTTGGTGACATTAAAGTTAAAATGACCGAATTAGGTATTGCTTTGGAAGAAGTTGTTGTTCGTCCGGTGCAACTTACGGGTTATGTTGAGGTTGATGCGCGAACTATTCCTATTTACGATAATTACCGCTATAGAATTGCCGGTTTGGGCTCAGGTTATGAAGGTGGTAGTAATCAGCCGGGTGCGGTAAACAAAGTGTTAAGTGCTATTTTTAATCCGGCAGATTTCCTATATAATGTCTTCGGAAAACGTCCCAAACAGATGCGCAAATTGAGGCAAATGAAAGAGGATGATGCTATTAGGAATTTACTTCAAAGTAAATTTGACAGGGAAACTCTTATGGCAGTACTGCAATTGGAACGTGTAGATATTGATGAAATAATGAACAAGTGCAACTACTCTGCAGATTTCATTAAAACCGCGAACGATCTTCAAATTCTCGATGCCATTAGTGAGTGTTATGAAGAATACAAGGTCCTAAACCGCGATCGAGGTTGATTTAATTCTCTATAATTAAACTTAGATTTTTGATATTTCAATAGTATTGGGATCTCAACATCTTCCTTATTCTGCTTGATCGGTTTCTTTTCGCTTTTCTTTAACAGAACTCTAAGTTCGTTCCCTTAATTTTATATATGTGTTATTTATGAAGTAATTATTTGCTTCGGAAAGAACCTCAATATATATAACTATGCAAAAGATTATTGCTGCACAGCGTCAATTTTTTAATATCCATAAAACAAAAGACGTCACTTTCAGAATAAATCAATTAAAGACTTTTAAAAAAATGCTTCAGGAAAACGAAGAGGCATTGCATGAAGCGATTTACAAAGATTTTAAGAAGAGTAGTTTTGAGAATTACCTAAGTGAATTGGCTCTGGTTTATCATGACATAGATGAGGCAATCAAAAAATGTAAGCGATGGTCGCGAACCAGGAGGGTGTCTACTAATATTGCTAATTTTCCCGCAAGTAGTTATATAATTCCGGAACCCTTAGGGGTATGTTTGGTTATTGGCGCATGGAACTATCCTTATCAATTATCATTAGCTCCCGCCATTGCAGCAATAGTCGCCGGTAATACGGTGGTTTTAAAGCCAAGTGAATTACCAAAAAACACTTCCGCACTGATGGCTAATTTAGTGGCAAAGTACTTTAAGTCGGAATTTTTCACCGTTGTTGAAGGGGGTATTCCGGAGACGACCGAATTGTTAAAACAAAAATTCGATAAGATCTTCTTTACGGGAAGCACTAAGGTTGGAAAAATCGTTTACAAGGCTGCCGCCCAAAATTTAACACCGGTAACTTTAGAGATGGGAGGAAAAAGTCCAACATTCGTTACAGAAGATGCAAATCTGAAAATGACTGCCAAACGAATGATCTGGGCGAAATTCTTAAATGCGGGTCAGACGTGCATCGCACCAGATTATGTGATGGTCCATGAAAGTGTGCAAAAGGAATTTCTGAAGCTTGCAAAAAAGGAGATAATAGATGCTAATTATGCGTTTCACAATGATAATTATCTTCAGATAATTAATGATGATAATTTTGAAAGATTACAAAAGTTGCTCATTCAGGATAAGATCTATCATGGAGGAAAAGTGGATAAAGCGGAACGATATATGGAACCTACGATCATGCAGGATGTTAGTTTTGAAGATGCGGTAATGCAGGAAGAGATCTTCGGACCTATATTACCGGTAATTAGTTATACAGACTTGGACAAAGCGATTGACAAGGTAAATGAACTATCTAAGCCACTATCGTGTTATGTGTTTACGAGTAGTTCTAAGTCGCGAAAGAAAATTGAACGTAAGATCTCTTTTGGAGGGGGTGCGGTGAATGACGCAGTCATGCATATTTCTAATCCGAAGTTACCCTTTGGAGGTGTTGGCAATAGTGGTATAGGAAATTATCATGGTGTTGCAGGTTTTAAAGCTTTTACGCACTATAAAAGTGTCCTTAACAAGCCAACTTGGTTTGAGCTACCGTTAAAATATGCTCCCTACGCTAAGTGGAAATTAAAGTTGCTTAAACGTTTTATGTAGAGTTGTTTCACATTTCTTTATCTTTATTTCTGAAAAAAGGAAACAATGTGTCCCCGTTTTTCATGTTGGATTCGTCTTATAGATGAATGTTTAATTTAAACCAACTATTATGAAAGAATTTATGATGATTTTTATTGGGGCAGACTACGCTGCTTTAGGCTTATCTCCAGAAGAACTACAAGGAAGAATGGGTAAATGGTTTGCCTGGGGAGAAAAAATGGAAAAAGAAGGTGTTTTACGAGGAGGAAATGCGCTCGAACCGGACGTGAGACGGATCTCCGGACAAGAACGAACAGTAACCGATATGGCGTCTGCGGAAGTAAAAGAGCTCATAGGCGGATACTATTTAGTGGCTGCTAATAACTTCGATGAGGTTGAAAAGATCGCGCAGGATTTCCCCGATTTCGATCTGGGAGGCACTGTTGAAATTCGTGAAATTATGGTTTTCGATCGATAATGGAACCAAAACTCATAGACCATCTTTTTCGGCATCACTACGGAAAGATGGTCTCTGTTTTAACGCGGATCTTTGGATTATCACATCTGGAAACTATCGAAGATGCTGTTCAGGATACCTTTGTGAAGGCGACGCTTTCCTGGAAAAAAAAGCCTCCCCAAAATCCTGAAGCATGGCTTACGAAGGCAGCTAAGAACAGAGTTCTGGATATTTTCAGAAAACTGAATTCGGAACGTAAAAGAGTTCCGCAAGTTAGCGCGAGTCAGGATGCAATGGCAGTTAACGATCTTTTTCTGGACTCCGAAATTGCCGATAGCCAACTTCGAATGATCTTTACCGCTTGCCATCCTTCGCTGTCTAAAAGTGACCGAATCGCTTTTTCCCTTAGGACCATCTCGGGGTTTAATGCTACCGAAATCGCTTCAGCTTTACTGTCAAAAGAAGAAACAATAAAAAAAAGACTGAGTAGGGCTCGTAAAACTATTCAGAAAAAAAATATATTGTTTAAAATACCCGTAGGGGAAGAACTTCCCAGGCGTATTGAAAGTGTGTTAGAAGTGCTGTATCTTATTTTTAATGAGGGCTTTCATTCTAACAGAACAGATATACTAGTGAGAACAGAACTTTGCGGTGAGGCAATGCGTTTATGTCAGATACTGCTCAAAAACCCCAAGACAAGAGCCGCCGACTGCTATGCATTATTTGCGTTAATGTGTTTCCATTCGGCCAGATTGGATAGTAAGGTGAGTAAGGAACAAGAAATTATCGATCTGGAATATCAGGATCGCTCAACATGGCATGTACCCTTTATCCATTTAGGAAATGAGGCGATGAACAAAGCCGTTATCAATAATCGGTTTTCACACTATCACTATGAAGCTGCTATAGCTTCTGAACATATAAAAGCGCCTTCCTATAAAGATACCAACTGGCAAAAGATCTTAATGTGGTACAACAAATTGTACCAAATGCAGCCGTCTGCTATTACGGCCTTACATATTGCTATTGTTCAAATTCAGTTACAGAATTACAAGGAGGCGAACCAATTATTAATTAATATTGAACCTGCGAGCTTAGGGAAGCGCGCGTATTTATATTATGGAGTTATGGCCGAAAATTATAAAGAACAGAACAAGATCGAAAAAGCATTATTAAGTTTAGAGCTGGCTATAAATATTGTGGTAAATAACGCAGAGAGAGAATACCTTATAAAGAAAAAACTGAAGTTTCAGAGCTAAAAAAAGGAAAATGTTGCAAACATTGATTCATTATTCGTTACATTTTTTAGTACCCGGGCTCATTGCATGGGTGTTTTTCAGAAACAATTGGAAAATGACCTGGTTAATATTAATCGCGACGATGTTTGTAGATCTCGATCATCTCTTGGCAACCCCTCTTTTTGATCCCGATCGTTGTAGTATAGGGTTTCATCCTTTACACTCGTATATTGCAATTGCAGGATATTTTGTATTATTTTTTATAAAAAAAACCCGCATAATTGCTTTGGGATTACTATTTCATATGGTCACAGATGCTATTGACTGCCTTTGGATAGGTTTCACATAAATAATTTTTAGTATTATTGCTGTAAGAATTATTGTGTCAACCTGTGAAAATGGTTTTAGGCATCTTTCTTGATAGAAATGACTAAAAAGTGGAAATGAAGAAGTTTATATTTTTTATATCAATATTTATCCTTTCAAGTAATTTATTTGCCCAGAATATTACTATTACTCAGCTAACAGACTTATGTGATAAAGGGTTAGGGGAAGTGGAGGAGTACTTAAGTGCGAACAAGTGGTATTTCTTTCAGGGTGTTGATGAAACCGACGAAAAATACGGAAACGCAAAATTCGTATTCGATAGGCCAAATTACGGTCCGGGCGTAGATGCTTATTATTTTATTACGCACTATATTTCTGAAAATGATAAAGCTACAGCAACCGAAATTCTCTTTAGGGATAAGAACTTATTAGATGCTTTCGATCTTCAAATTAAAAATTTAAAGTATAAATTGAAGGATTCGGGCACCCGTGATGGTAGTATCATAAAAGTTTTTCAAAAGGGTGGTAAAACTATTGAAGTTTCCATTCCGCCAAATTTTGAAGGAACCAACAACTATAAACTCCTTTTTGCTAAAAATAAGGACTACCGAAAAATTCGCGGTTAGTTTATCTGTGATGATACGGTTCATTTCTCAGGATCGTAAATCCCCTGTATAACTGTTCTATAAAAAACAGCCGTACCATTTGGTGTGAAAATGTCATTTGCGATAACGCTATTTTGCCATTCGCCCGTTGATATACATTGTCACTAAATCCGTAAGGCCCTCCAATAACAAAGACGAGGTTTTTTAGTCCGCTGTTCATTTTCTTCTGAAGAAACTCACTAAAAGCAACCGAATGGTAAGATTTGCCTTTTTCATCGAGGAGTATTACCGTATCTGATGTTTCAATTTTCTTCAATATTTCTTCGCCTTCGGCCTGTTTTTGCAGCTCTTGTGCAGCTGCTAAGGCTTTAGACGACATACGTGCAGAAAGATTCTTGGCGTTTTTTACATCCGGGATCACCACAAAGCTAAATGGAATATAATGTTTCAGTCGCTTTTTGTAATTTTCGGTTAAGACCTGCAGGTTTTTATCGTCAGTTTTACCAATGGCAAGAAGTGTGATTTTCATTATAAGGCTTTCAGAAGTCAAAAATACAAAGATAAAAAATAGGCAAGTTTCTCAGTTTCTCCTAAACTGCCAACTCTTTTTGTTATTTTAGCTAAAATTTGCCTGCTATGATTTCAAAGAAACGTTTTAATAAGGAAATTGACATAATTATTGCCAATGCCATACGCGAAGATGTTGGTGATGGTGACCATAGTTCGTTAGCATGTATTCCTGAAGATGCCGTTGGTACCGCAAAGCTTTTAGTAAAGGATGAGGGGATCATTGCCGGTGTCGAATTTGCCAGACAAGTCTTCGATTATGTGGATCCGGGTTTGAAACTTGATATTAAGATCAATGATGGAGAGAGCGTAAAGCATGGTGATATTTGTTTTTATGTATCCGGATTGTCACAGTCTATTTTAAAGTCTGAGCGTTTGGTTTTAAATGCGATGCAGCGAATGAGTGCCATTGCAACAAAGACCAACAAATACGTTGAACTACTAGAGGGTACCAAAACAAAAATACTCGATACGCGAAAAACAACCCCCGGACTTCGAGCCCTCGAAAAGTGGGCGGTAACAATTGGAGGTGGTGAGAACCATCGGTTTGCACTCTACGATATGATCATGCTTAAGGATAACCATATCGATTTTTGTGGAGGAATCACTAAGGCAATAGAAACTACTAAACAATACCTGAAGGATCACAATTTGAACCTTAAAATAATTGTTGAAGCTCGTGATCTTTCAGAAATAGAAGAAATACTTAAAACAGACGGAGTATATCGAATTTTGATAGATAACTTTAATTATGAAGACACCAGAAAGGCTGTTCAATTAATAGGAGATAAGTGCCTTACAGAATCCAGTGGCGGAATTACGCTGGAAACTGCACGAAAATACGCCGAATGTGGCGTAGATTATATTTCGAGTGGCGCATTAACTCATTCTGTTTACAATATGGATTTGAGCCTAAAAGCCGTTTAAATGAGTGTTGAGGTTGAAGAGAAATTAAATAAAATACCCGTTGTTCGCAATTTAGTGAAACTCTTTAAACGGGTTATATTGCCCGGTTTCAACGGACTCTCGCTTTACGATCTGCTCGAAATTTATATCAATGGTATTATTAAAGGGACTTTTGGCTCCAGAGCGAGTTCAATTGCGTATAGTTTTTTTGTCGCTCTGTTTCCTTTTCTGTTATTTATTCTGAATTTAATACCCTATGTTCCGGTTGAGGGGTTTCAAACCAGATTCCTTGTTTTTATTGAAAGTTTATTACCGCCTCAAACAACCGAATTCTTCTATCCTGTAATTGCCGATATTGCGGTAAATCCACGAGGAGGGTTACTTTCATTGGTTTTCTTACTGTCGATATTGTTTGCCGCTAATGGTGTAAATGCTATTTTTAGTGCTTTCGAGTATTCGTTTCATGTTACCATCAATAGAGGATTTTTTAGGCAGTATTTTGTGGCTTTGGTTGTCTCTATAATTTTGGCATTGTTGTTGCTCACTACCGTTGTGGTGATCTTTTACGGGGAGTATATTATAAATTCCTTAAAGGGAAGTCACTATCTAACAAACGATGTTTTTTGGATTTCGTTCTTACAAATAACGGTCTTTATCTTTATGATATATATCATAATCGCAACGCTTTATTACTTTGGTACAAAGGAAGGCAAAGAATCCCGATTCTTTTCCATTGGTGCGGTCGTAACTACCTTGTTGTTTTTACTAACTACTTATTTCTTCGGAATCTATATAAATGATTTTTCAAGTTATAATGAGTTATACGGTTCTATTGGTGCACTTTTAATAATGATGTTATATATTTGGATTAATGCGAACTTATTGTTGCTGGGATTTGAATTAAACATTTCCCTACAACGTCTGAAAGATAAACCTAAACACTAATTTAATTTAAACAAAAAAATGAAAAATTTATTATTACTTGCTGTAGCGATGGTATCCTTTAATATGACTGTTGCACAAACTCAGGTTGGAGCTGTTACGCTTCCTAACACAGTGAATTTTGGAGGAGAATCTTTATCCCTTAATGGTGCCGGAATTCGTAAGAAAGCAATGGTGCTTAAGTTGTATTCTGCAGGACTTTATTTAAATGAAAAGTCTAGTGATGCCAGAGCAATTATGAATGCCGATGAAACAATGGCCATTAAATTAGTGATCACTTCCGGGTTTGTTTCCAGTGAAGCTATGAGTGAGGCAGTGGAAGAAGGTTTTGAAGCTTCTACGGGCGGAAATACAGCTCCTTTAAAATCGGAAATTAAAAAATTTATTGGCTTCTTTAGTGCAGAGATCGTTGAGGATGATACCTTCGATATTACATACCAAAAAGGGAAGGGAGTAGTAGCCTATAAAAATGGAAAAGAATTAGGAACTATTAGCGGAATGAACTTTAAAAAGGCGCTTTTTGGCATCTGGTTAGGAAACGATCCGGCCGATAGTAAGCTTAAAAAAGCAATGCTTGGGAAATAATCTGTATTTATGAAACGTGTTTTTCAGTTTATATTCATTACTCTATTCGCTTTCACTTCTGTGAATGCTCAGGATGTATTCGGAAAATGGAAGACCATCGATGATAAATCAGGAGAGGTTAAATCCATAGTTTCCATTTACAAGGAGAACGGGAAAGTATATGGAAAGATCGTTGAGGTTCTGGATCCCAAGGCTCCGGAAGATGCAAAGTGTAAGAACTGTACAGGTGAGAATAAGGACAAACCCCTTGTGGGACTTGTGTTTATTAAAGATCTTGAGAAAGACGGTGATGAATATAACGATGGTATTGTACTAGACCCCGAAACAGGGAAAGAGTATAAATGTTATATAGAACTCGAAAAAGCAGATACCTTAAAGGTTCGGGGATATATTGGATTTTCCTTATTGGGAAGAACTCAGTATTGGCAACGAGTAAAATAATATTTGTTTATAAATTAAAAGAAAGGCTGTTCATAATATGAATAGCCTTTTTTACTTTTATCTTTGAAGATCCTGCAATTCAATTAAGAAACCATAATAATTCGGCAAATAGCATTCCATCTTGTATTTTATAGACGTCATTCTTCCAATACCGCTTAAACAGACTTTCACATATAACGTGAACAAGGATGAGGCGCACTTTTTAAAACAAGGGATGCGGGTTGCAGTTCCGTTTGGCAAGTCGAAGATATACACAGGCATAGTTTACTCCGTTTATAAAGATCGTTCGCCCGCTTACGAAACCAAGTCCATTGATCAAATCTTAGACGAAACTCCTATAATCACAACAACTCAATTAAAACATTGGGAGTGGATGGCCACCTATTATATGTGTACTCTGGGGGAAGTGATTAGAGCAGCACTGCCAAGTGCTTTTTTATTGGAGAGTGAAACTATTGTAACGCTTTCTTCGGAAGGCAACACTGAAGAATCTAACTTTAGTGATGAAGAATTTCTGGTGTATGAAGCCTTGCAACATCAATCGGCTTTGCATATCAATGATATTAGATCCATACTGGACAGAAAAAATGTGGTTGGGGTATTGAAACAGTTAATTGATAAAGGAGTCATTACGGTTCAGGAAGAGGTCTATGAGCAGTACACCCCAAAACTGAAGCGATATATAAAACTTGCTTCTTCTTATACTTCCGAAGAAAATTTAACAGCACTCCTTGATACCTTATCGAGAGCACCTAAACAGCGCGAGGTATTAATGACGCTCTTTATGCTTAACGCACAAGAGAAGAAACCCATTGATTCAATAAAGCTTCAGAAGAAGAGTAACGCTACTGCTTCAACAATAAAAACCTTAATTGATAAGCAGATTCTCGAGGAGTATTTTATTCAAAAGGATAGAATAGAGTTTTCTGGTGATAGTGATTCCGCCATTAAGAATCTAAACGAATCGCAACTCAACGCTTTTTCAGAAATAAAAGAGAATTTTAATGAGCAAGATGTCGTATTGTTACACGGGGTAACCAGTAGTGGGAAGACGGAGATCTATGTTAAACTCATCGAAGAAATTATTTCAGAAGGAAAACAAGTGCTGTACATGCTTCCTGAAATTGCACTTACCACACAGCTTATAACGCGACTTCAAGCTTATTTTGGTGATAAGATTTCTGTGTATCATTCTAAATATTCTGTAAACGAGAGGGTAGAGGTATGGAATAATGTAATGGAAGGGAAATTAAAGGCGCAAATCATTATTGGCGCCAGAAGCTCTATGTTTTTGCCTTTTAAAGACCTGAAATTGATTATTGTGGACGAGGAACACGAGCCATCGTTTAAGCAATACAATCCGTCACCACGTTATCACGCTCGAGATAGTGCCATTGTTTTAGGGCAGATCCACAAGGCTAAAATGTTGTTGGGTTCGGCTACACCATCGCTGGAAAGTTACCACAATGCTGAAGTTGGGAAATACGGACTTACACTACTAAAAAAACGCTTTGGGAATGTCTTAATGCCCGAAATAGAGTTGGTGGATATCAAAGAAAAGCATCGCAAAAAACAGATGACGGGGCATTTTAGTGATAGGCTATTGGAAGAAATAAGAGAAACATTAGCCAATGGCGAGCAGGTTATTCTGTTTCAGAATAGGAGAGGATATTCGCCTGTTGTAGAGTGTACCACATGCGGGGTTGCACCTCAATGCCCTAATTGTGATGTGAGCTTAACCTATCATCAATTTAAGAATCAATTGCGGTGTCATTACTGTGGTTATCATATGGCGATGCAACAATCATGTAATGCATGCGGAAGTGAAACATTAGATACCAAAGGATTTGGAACCGAGCAAATTGAAACCGAGCTTAAAACGCTTTTTCCGGAACATTCTATTGCCAGAATGGATCAGGATACAACAAAAGGAAAGCATGCGTATGGAAAATTGATAGAAAAACTGGAAAACATGGAGATCGATATTCTGGTCGGAACACAAATGCTGGCCAAAGGACTCGATTTTAGGAACATAAGACTGGTAGGGGTCATGAATGCCGATAACTTATTGAATTTCCCCGATTTTAGGGCGCACGAACGTAGTTATCAACTTTTGCAACAAGTGGCGGGAAGGGCTGGCAGGACTGAGAAACGTGGAAAAGTGCTGATACAAACGTTTAATCCATTCCATCAAATACTGCAACAAGTGAGTTCTAATGATTTTGAAGGAATGTACAAACAGCAAATAGAGGAGCGATACCAGTATAAGTATCCACCATTTTACCGTACAATCAAAATTGTATTTAAAGACAGAAACTTTCCGAAGATGCAAAACGCATCGGTGTGGTTCGGACGTGCATTAGAGATGAAATTAAAGGAGAATGTGCTGGGCCCAGAGCAACCTCCCGTAGGAAGGATAAGAAATCTTTTTATAACAAATATTTTGGTGAAAATTCCGAAACAGCAATCCCTTTCAAAAACAAAAGAATTTATTCATAAGGTGCAACGAAGTTTTAACGCTATAAAAGACTTTTCTAGCGTGAAGGTGACGATAGATGTTGATAATTATTAATTGCGCATTGTAGCGGCAAGGGCCTCAACAAGATCTGCTTTTCGGTTACGACTTAATGGTAATTGTTCCTTGTCAAGTTCTATAACCTTACTATTATAACGCTCAACCTTATCTAAATTAACGATATACGACTTGTGAATTCTCAAAAAACGTTCAGAAGGTAAGAGAGATTCAAAGGCTTTCATAGTAGATAAAACTACCAGAGCATCGTGTTCTGTTACAAGTTTCACGTAATCACCAAGCGCTTCAATGTAGCGTAGTTCGTTTAGGAAGACCTTACGCTTTTTAAGATTACTTTTTACAAAGATAAAATCCTCATCGTCGAACCCTTCATCATTCTTAAGCTTATAGTTTGTAATTGCTTTATGAACAGCATTTAAAAATCGCTCTTTAGAAATTGGTTTTCTCAAGTAATCAACAGCGTCATAATCGAATGCCTTAAAGGCATATTTTGTTTTTCCTGTTACAAAAATGATCTGTGGTTTGTGGGTGAGATCGTCTAAAAGGTCGAAACCCGACAAAATTGGCATTTCAATATCCAAAAATATAAGATCTATTTCTGTAGTCGCCAGTCCCATTTTGGCTTCAATCGCGTTGTTGTATTCGGCAACCAAGTCCAGAGATGGGTGATTCTCAATGAGTTTAACAATTGAGAGTCGTTGTAGTGTAGAATCATCTACAATAGCACATTTAAGTAAAGGTTTATCCACAATTTCCTGATTTTCTTACAGCAATTATAACTATAAATTCGATGAAATGCAAGTTTTGTTAACATTTAACGTAAAAATTATACGTTTCATCTTTTTTTGTAGGAAAAGGAGTGTAAATAAAATCATTTAAACATTCTTGTATATAGGGTTTGAAAATACCAAAATATATAGTACTTTTGCACGCTCTTGGCAAGGTGCCAGAGTTGATACAATTAATTTTAATAGATTTTTTATGAATCATTACGAAACTGTTTTCATCTTAAATCCCGTTTTATCTGAAGAACAGATAAAGGAAACAGTTAAGAAATACGAAGATATTCTTGTTTCTAAAGGTGCTAAGATGATATCCAAAGAAGATTGGGGGCTAAAAAAGTTAGCTTATGCAATCCAACACAAAAAAAGTGGTTTTTACCATTTATTCGAGTACACCACTCCAGGTGAAGCGATCAACGATTTAGAAGTTGAGTTTAGAAGAGACGAGCGTATAATGCGTTATCTTACTGTAGCACTAGACAAACATGCAATTGCATGGGCGGAAAGAAGAAGACAAAGAGATAACAAAAAAACAACTGCATAAGTCATGGCAAGTATTCAAGAACAAGCAAAAGGAAAAAAAGACGGAGAGATCAGATATCTTACTCCTCTTAATATAGAAACGAACAAAGCGAAAAAATACTGTCGTTTTAAGAAGTCCGGAATAAAGTATGTTGATTATAAAGATCCGGATTTTCTTTTGAAATTTGTTAACGAGCAAGGTAAGATCTTACCTAGAAGACTTACAGGTACTTCTTTAAAATACCAACGTAAAGTCGCTGTAGCTGTTAAAAGAGCACGCCACTTGGCTCTAATGCCTTATGTAGCAGATTTATTAAAATAAAAACCAGATAGATTATGGAACTTATATTAAAGACAGACGTAGAAAATCTTGGTTTTGCAGATGACTTAGTTACTGTAAAAAATGGATATGGTAGAAACTTTTTAATTCCACAAGGACACGCGGTACTCGCAACCCCTTCTGCTAAGAAAGTTTTAGCCGAAACATTAAAGCAACGTGCTTACAAAGAGAAAAAAGTAATCGAAGAAGCACAAGCTGAAGCCGATAAACTTAACGGTTTGGAAATTAAAATTTCTGCCAAAACCGGAGAAGGAGATAAATTGTTTGGTTCAATTACCAATGCAAATCTTTCTGAAGCTCTTGAAAAAGAAGGTGTTTCTATCGAAAAGAAATATATCGCTATCGCCGGAGGTACTATTAAACGTACCGGTCAATACGAAGCTACAATCCGTTTCCACAGAGACGTAATCGAAAACTTTACTTTCGATGTAGTAGCAGAAGCGAAATAATTTTCTACTTAAAATAAATACCACCCTCCTTCGCGTAAAGCTTCGGAGGGTTTTTTGATTTTAAAAAGTAGGTAAAGTTAAAAGGACATACTCTAAAGGTCTAAATATCCATCAATCAAAAAATTTAAACATAATACATTGAAATATTCTCGACTTACAAAAGAACAATTTGAAGCGCTGCACCAGGAATTTATAAACTTTTTGGCTACACAGTCCATTACAGGAGAAGAATGGAAAACCATTAAGGAAAAACAACCCGAAGTAGCCGAAGAAGAACTCGATATCTTTAGTGACCTCGTTTGGGAAGGAGCCCTTACTCAAGCCAAGTATCTGGAAAATATTTCGGCTAAACAACTCTTTCTGTTTAAATTGGAGGATGTGCAGATGAGGCTTATCGGACTCAAGATCAACAACGATTCTATCGATATCACGACTAAAGATGGCTATGCCTGGCTTCAACAAAATTATGCTTCAGATGAGGTTGAATTCTTTACTTCAGCAAAAGAATATTCTGAAGATAAAAATGGAGATATCTTTAAACTTATTCAACAAGGTTCGGTAATTACTAAAGGAGAACTTTACGAATTTTTCCATAAAATAATTGGAGGAGCGTAATCAGTTTTCTGTAACAGTAAGCGCAATTTAAGGCATCAAATATTACTATATTCCGACTCCCAGCACCCAGCACCCAGCACCCAACTACCAGCACCCAGCACCTAGCACCCAGCTCCCAACACCCAGCTTCCAGCACCCAGCTCCCAACACCCAGCACCCAGCACCCAGCACCCAACTTCCAATCACTCGTATCTCAAGCTTTCAATAGGGTCTAATCTGGCGGCTTTCGTAGCAGGATAAGAACCTGCGATCACTCCAACGATAAAGGTTATAATCGTAGCCCAAATCATTGCTGCCCAAGGTAAAGTAAAGTCGAAATCTAATACTTTCGCAAAAGCGAGTCCGGTTAATACTCCCAGGATAATACCCAATACGCTTCCAAACTGTCCAATTACGATGGTTTCCATAAAAAACTGCATTGAAATGGTAGATCGTTTTGCACCAAGTGCCTTCCGAACCCCGATCTCCCGCGTACGCTCTGTAACCGAAACCAACATGATATTCATAAGGGCAATGGACGACCCCAGGATGGTAATGATGCTAATAATCCATGCCGCAGCCTCCAAATACCCTGTTATGGCACCAATTCTGTTGATTAGGTCATCGCTGCGTTCTATTCCGAAGTTATTTTTCTCCACCGGACTCAACCCTCGCACGTTTCTAAATGTAACGATCGCAGCATCCTGTGCGGCTTCCAGCAATTCTTTGTCGTTAACTTTTATGCTGATGTTATAATTGATGTTAGGATCGGTAAAAATTCCACGTGCCACTTGTACAGGGATCAACACTTTTAGATCCTGATTGTTTCCAAAAGTTGCACCTTTAGACTCCAGAACTCCAACAATTTTAAATTTTACCCCACGAATACTGATCGTTTTATTAATGGGATCTTCATTTTCAAAAAGGGAAGTGAGAAAATCGGCACCAATTAAACATACATTATTGTTGTTTTCCACGTCGAAAACATTCAGGTTTCTACCTATTTCAACCTCAGTCCCGGTATTTTCAAGATAGTTTTCATTTACGCCATAAACCTGTACTTCCGGATCGGTTTTATTACTTTCATATCTTACTTCGGCGGTTCCGGTTCCACGAAATGAAACAGATGTTTTGGTAAAAGGATAGTCGTATTTACCTATAAATTCACGAACATCATTATATGAAATTATCGGGTTGATCTTCTCGCGTTCTCCGCCGCGACGCTGCACCGTAAATTCATACCGCTGAATATTAAATGTGTTTGAACCCATGGAAGCAAAATCGCTTGATATTGTGTTTTCAACCGCCTTAACCGCACTTAAGATCCCTACTAGAGCCCAGATCCCAATCCCAATGATCACGATGGTTAGAATTGTTCTAAGTAACTGTGTTCTAATGGAATCAAGTGCAATTCGCACATTCTCTCTAAAAAGTGAAAACATAGTTCTGGTTATAACATTTATTGTTAGACTACTAGAAGGAGTTAAAGTTACTATTATTTTATTGTTTTTTTTAGGGCGTTTCTGAGACCTGCCTGCCGAAGGACAGGCGCTCGTTTACACTCGGTCCAGACCGGGCTGCTAGCCTGCCGTAGGCAGGTCGCTCCTCGCTTCCAGTGCAAGCGTAACTTGCGTCTGGAGAGCTCAAACAATGGCTTCGCAAGGCGAATCCATAGCGCTCCATCCCTAACGCAAAACTTCGCTTTAAACAAACTGCCGATTTTAAATATGAATTCCTTCAGAAATTAAGATATTTGCAATTGAAGTCGGAAGTTTGAAATCCGGGAGTCTGGAGTCAAAACCAAGAACCGGGAACCAAAGATCAAGAATCCAAAAATCTAATAATCAAAATACCTTGAAGAAACCCTCTATACCAAAAGGAACACGCGATTTTTCTCCAAATGAAGTGGTGAAACGTAACTATATAATGGATACTGTAAAGAGTTGTTTTACAACCTTCGGTTTTCAACCTATAGAAACACCTTCGTTCGAAAATAGTGATACCCTTATGGGGAAATACGGGGAGGAAGGTGACCGACTCATATTCAAGATTCTAAATAGTGGGGATTATTTAAATAAAGTACACGAGGAATTATATGCATCTAAAGATAGTGTTAAGCTAACATCCCGTATTTCAGAGAAAGCGCTGCGTTACGACCTTACCGTACCCTTTGCGCGTTATGTGGTACAACATCAAAACGATATTACCTTTCCCTTTAAACGTTATCAAATTCAGCCGGTATGGCGTGCAGACAGACCCCAGAAAGGACGTTTTAGAGAGTTCTATCAGTGTGATGCCGATGTAGTAGGATCCAAATCCCTATGGCAGGAAGTGGAGTTCGTAAAACTCTACGATACGGTTTTTACAAAGCTAAAATTAACAGGGGTTAGTATTAAAATGAACAACCGGAAGATCCTTAGCGGTATCGCCGAAGTTATTGGGGAAGAAGATAAGCTTATCGATTTTACAGTTGCTCTGGATAAACTAGATAAAATTGGAGAGGAAGGAGTCATCAAAGAAATGCTTCAGAAAGGAATTTCAGAAACAGCTATTGAGAAGATAAAACCCCTGTTTACAGTGGGTAAAAATGTTTCAGATCAGTTGGCACTTTTAGAGTCACTTCTGGCATCTTCAGAAATAGGGAAAGAAGGTATTTCAGAATTAAGCTTTATCGTAAACGCAATAGAAAATTTACAATTGCAAACTGCCACTTTAGAAATTGACGTGACGCTGGCTCGCGGACTCAATTATTACACCGGAGCTATATTTGAAGTTGCAGCGCCTTCCGAAGTAAAAATGGGAAGTATAGGCGGGGGCGGACGTTATGATGACCTTACGGGAATCTTCGGACTCAAAGATATGAGTGGCGTTGGGATCTCATTTGGTTTGGATAGAATTTACCTGGTACTGGAAGAATTGAACCTTTTTCCCGAAACAGTTTCTGCTAACACCAAGGTCCTCTTTATAAATTTTGGCGAAAATGAGTCTCTGTACGCAATGAAAGCAATTACAAAGCTTAGAAACGCCGGTGTTGCTGCCGAATTATACCCGGATCAAGCCAAAATGGGAAAACAAATGGGGTATGCAGATAAGAGAGACATTCCTTTCACTGTACTTGCCGGTGAAAAAGAAATGGAAACCAATAGGTTCACAATTAAGAATATGAAAGATGGTGTTCAGGATATAGTTACTGTAGAGGAATTAATAGAGCGTACATTGTAACCTTTATAGTGATAGGTAGTCTACGGTTTAACACGGTAAGTTAATGGGATGAGTAATTAAATAGCTTTATCAATGATAAGACTGAGACCTACTACCATTAAGGATCTTCCTCTTTTACAGTATTGGGGGACCAAACGGCATGTTATCGATAGTGATCCAAGCGACGATTGGAATTGGGAATATGAACTAAGTAGGAATCCGGTATGGCGCGAGCAATTGATTGCCGAATATAATGATGAACCAATTGGATTTATTCAAATTATTGACCCTTACTTAGAGGAAACACATTTCTGGGGCGATGTAGATAAAGATCAAAGGGCAATAGATATTTGGATAGGTGAAGAAAGGAATCTCAACAAAGGCTATGGAACCATCATGATGCGTAAGGCTATAGAAAGATGCTTCAAAAATCCTCAAGTTCACAAGGTGCTTGTTGATCCTCTTAAAAGTAATTTAGGCGCACACCGTTTTTATGAACGTTTAGGTTTTAAATTCTGTGAGGATAAGGTTTTAGGAGATTTACTGTGCTGTATTTATAAATTAGAAAGAGAATTGTGTGAGACCTAAATTTAGGTGTTCTAAATTTGAATAATTATAACCTGGTTCTATAAATTGAATTTTTGTATAGATAGATAAGAATGAACAGCTCTGAAAAAAATACACTCAAAAACGAAAAGCATTACGACCAGCAATACAGTAAGGTAAATATTGAGCATATTCTAAACAAAATCAAAAATTTAGAAGGTTTTATGCGAGATGCAACAAGAACCGATACGAGCTGGGTTGGATTGTATCACGGTAATTTTCAGAATCAATTAAAAGGTAAAAAAGTACTTGAACTGGGGTGCGGCGACTGTACCAATGCTGCTGTAATGGCTGCGTTAGGAGCTGATGTCTATGCTAATGATATCGCCCAAAAATCTGGTGAAATAATTACCAAACTCAATTCTCAATATGATTTTCAATATGAAATCAAATTCGTTAACGGAGATTTTTTGAAATCCGATCTAGAGAAAAACCAATTCGATATTGTAGTCGGTAAGGCCTTTGTCCATCATTTAACTCCTCAACAAGAGATTGAGTTTACCGAGAAGATCGTATCCATATTAAAGTCGGATGGGATTGTTCGCTACTTTGAGCCGGCTGTTAACAACAAACTATTAGATGAGCTACGTTGGTTAACCCCTGTACCCGGGAGACCTTCAAAGCTCCAAAAGACAAAGTTTAAAAAATGGAAGATTAATGATCCTCACCCGGATAGAGATAATTCGTCAAAACATTATAAGAAAATTGGTAATTTGTACTTTGATGAGGTTTTGATCGTTCCTATAGGTACTGTTGAACGATTCCATAGAATACTTCCGAAGAAATACAGCAGAAAATTTAGACGATTTGCTTTTCAATTTGAAAAAAAACTACCAGGATTTTTAAACCTTTCCTTTGCCAGAAGTCATTTGATAGAGTATAAATTTCCAAAGAAAAAACAGTTGTAGTCTGCAGATGACATCGTCTTCAGAATAAATTTACCGTTATATATCACACTACATTTTTCTGCATTTAGGCGGGCCTTAACAACTAGAATTCAATAGTGGTAAGGATTCCTATTGGTTTAAAATGACCTTTCACTTAATACTTGACGAGGTTCACAGAAAACCCACAATTTAGATTAACCTATTAGATATTTTTGGTGTCATACTCATGAATTATAAACAATAAATCATGAATAAATCAAATTTAAAACAGGAAAAATGGCAGTAATACTTAGTTTCGGAATAGGTGCCCTTACGAGTGCACAAGGTCAACAGGATGGTAAAAATAAAATTTTATCAAACAGTAATGGACTTATGCAAGAAATGGATTCTGATAAAAACAAGAGATTATTCAAAAACCCGGCAAAAGGACTTTAAGCATTCTTCTCTCAAGGAATAACTACAAAATATCTTATAAGTATTATTATGGAATCATTATATAAAATAAGCATTGCGATATTAATGGGAACGCTAATTTTTACTACAGGTTGTAAAAATGGGGTGAACACTTCCGGACATTCTCACGAAGATGGAAGTCATAGTCACGAGCCCATAAACTATTTCGACTCATACGTGTTAGATGATGCAGAATACGGTACACGGACTCAAGTAACTGTAAAGGGTGATACCCGAATTATAAAAACCAATTCAATGCCTAATCACCAAACCGGGAATTTTCCAAATGAAGGCAATCCAAATACCATTGCTCCTCAAAATAGAACATACACTCTTCCCCTTACTCCCAAATATATTGGAAAAGCAGAATGGGTTAGAGAACCCGGAGTCGCTTTAAACGGTGTTAAATTTGAGCCCGAAACCGCAGAGGTCGTTTTATGTGAAAGTGGAGAACGATACAGAGTTGAAGCAAAGCAAGATCTAATCGCGATGGGATTGGACTTTAACAACGCTCATGTGCAGCCCACCGGTGCTTATCATTATCACGGTACGCCTACTTCAATGATAGAAAAGTTTGATACAGGAGAGGATTTGGTTCATATTGGGTTTGCGAAAGACGGATTTGCTATCTACTATTCTAAAAGTGGTGCTTACACTCCCAGTTACAGACTTTACGATGAAAATCGTGAAGGGGAGGAGTGCTCTTATAACAGACCGGGACATCATTTAGATGTACCGATAGAAGAGAGCGAACCCGATGGGACATTTGTATCAGACTGGGAATATGTAGAAGGACTAGGAACTTTAGATTCTTGCAACGGCACGGAGATCAACGGCACCTATGCCTATTTGGTAACAGATGCTTATCCATATGTACCACGTTGCCTAATGGGAGAATTTGAAGAAGAACGACACGGTCCGCCTCCGGGTCAGGAGTCTCAGAGAGAAAGACCTGCACATGATCATTAAAAATAGAAAAACCAGTTGTTAGTTAAACATTGCCTTACAGGGATGATAGTTTAGAAGTAATTCCGAAGAAACGTAAAAAATTAAGCATTTATAAATTGATCGCAATTTGTTTACTGAACAAAATCTATCATTCACTGAAAAGCTGCAACAGTACATTGATTGTTCAAATTTAGCCTATATAAAGTGTTTACTTTGGTACTCTGCTAACTTTTGGTTGAATGTCAGTTTATAGAATAATAACCTTTAAAAATAAAAAAGATGAAACAAATATTTAAAATAGGATTGCCCGCCACCTTCGCTTTTTTCGGCTTATTGGCATGCTCGAATGATGATTCGACTACGGAAGAGGATGATGATGAAGTGGTAACCGAATTACATGCGGCTTTTGCGGCATTTAATACTGAAGCGACCACTATTTATTTAGATGGATCTAATGTCGTGATCGAAACTACAGGATTGCCAAACCATGAAACCGTTTATTGGGGTGTAGGTCATCCATTGTACAGAGACGAACCCGATGTACAAACAACGCCTTCTATAATGTCCAGCAACAACAATGCTGTAACTATTACGGTAGATGCCACTCCAAATTTAACCGGTAGCACGGTAGCAACGCAACTAAATACTATTGGAATTGCCGTGAGTGGTTCATCTATCTTTACTGATCAGGAGGGTAACGGTCCCCTGGACCAGGCAGCAGCAAGTTTAGATTGGACAGGAGCGCACATTGGTCCGGGTGTGTACCATTATCATTTAGAGCCGAAAGCCTTTACAAATGATGACGATAATTTGGTTGGTATTCTTTTAGACGGTGTTTTTCTCTATGGAAGAAAATGTAGTTCAACCGGGACTTACCCCACAGATCTGGACTCCTCAGGAGGTCACACCACAACCACACAATATACTGTTGGGGAAGAGGAATATCATTACCATATCATTAACGAATTGTACTCGAATACCGGTTCTTATATTGCGTTTACGGGGCCTTATCAAGGATATTAAAAGATTTTTATACAAGTGCTAATTTATGTTTCAGTCTTGATATTTACAGTATTTGGCTGTAATAATAATGTTGTTGTCAATCATGACGAGGTAGCTAAAGGAAATAAAATCAATATTAAAGATTTTGAGGTGTTAAAAGAAGAACTCACACTCAATCAAATAGAAGGTAAGTGGTATTATAAAAATGAGCCTTTTTCCGGTTATTCCCTTCGTTTCTATCCAAATGACACCCTTGCTGAGCGCATTGGTTATGATCTTGGAAAACGAGAGGGTATTGCGAGAAAATGGTCTGAAAATGGGGTATTGCGAATTGAGTCATACTATAAAAATAATCGCTTAGACAGTGTTTATAAAAGTTGGTGGGAAAATGGAACATTAGCTGCCCAAACTCATTATGTAAACGGTGTAAAGCAAGGAGTTGAAAAAGAATGGTATCCAACGGGTCAGCTAGCGAAAGAGCGAAATCTTATTGATGGAAACGAAAGCGGTCTGCAGAAAGCCTGGTTGATAAACGGAACCTTATATATTAATTACGAAGCAAAAAACGGACGTATTTTTGGAATGCGCAAAACAAATTCGTGTTATTCATTAGAAAATGAAACTATCATTAGATCGAAAACTTTATAAGGCACTATTATTTCTGCTTTTTATCATTCTTATGAGTTGTGAGAGTGGAGTTAAAAAAGAAAACATTATGGTGGTTGAAACCAGTAGAACCGATTACCTTCCTTATTACCAGGAGGAATCATTTACACCAAATTGGATCACCCCAAACAGTGAAGAAGAAAGAAGTTTTCATAAGATTCCCGATTTTAAGCTGGTAAATCAGTTGGGAGATACGGTAACCCAACAAACATTTCAGGATAAGATCTATGTTGCAGATTTCTTTTTCACGGTTTGCCCCGGAATTTGTCCGCAGATGACAGATAATATGGGGAAGATACAGGAGATATTTAAAAATGATCCCGATGTACTCTTACTTTCGCACTCGGTAATGCCTTCGGCAGATTCGGTTCCTATTCTATTGGAATACGCAAAAGTAAATGATGTCATACCTAACAAGTGGCATTTAGTGACGGGGGATAAAGAAGTGATTTACAAGCTTGGTAGAGAGTCTTACTTTGTAGAGAACGATTTAGGAGAGCCAAAAAGCATTGATGATTTTCTACATACAGAGAACTTTTTACTTATCGACTCGAACAAGCATATTCGGGGTATTTATAATGGTTTGAACAGAGCTTCTATCGCTCAGTTGATAACAGATATCAAGAGCTTGCAAAAAGAACAGTCTTGAATGTTATGTTGGTTAGTCATTGCTCAGATATAGATTATTACTATAAAGCATATTGGTTTTAAAATTTTGATAATATAGTAAGTTGTATTCTAAAGTGGAGTTAGGAGGGAGAAGATAACTTAAGTAAACTTACGAACACTCATTACACTTTCCCGTTAAAACACAATTTGCGTTTTGAACTAGATACCCATTAGGTACTGAATACTCGACCGGGATTTGCAAACACTCAATAGTGTCACAAGACAAACATCGAAAGTGAAAATGATAATTAATGTTTTCTGTCTTTTCACATTTTTTACAGATAGCGAAATATTGTTTCCCATCTTCGGCTACAATTCTATGCACTATATCGTCCTCACAAAATCTATTTAACACCCTGTAAATAGTTGCTCTATTTATTTTAATATCAAGTTGCCTTTCAATAGCGTCTTGACTTAATGCTTTTTTCGAAGATGAGAGCAACTTCAATACAGCTTCTTTTGTAGGGGTATTTCTTCTAATCATATTTATTGCGAATGTGTTGCAATAATACAATAAAATTGTATATTTGACAAACGCACTATTGCGACTAAATCGCGTTTAAGAAATAGTTTAATGACAAGAAGAGAAGTAATACAGTTATTTGGAGCATTTGGTTTGACACTTGCTTACCCAAGTCCTTTATCGCTCTTCGCTCAAAACAATAATCAAATGAATAAAAAAGAATTTGAAGTGGTTATAATAGGTGGGAGCTATGCCGGACTTTCGGCCGCATTAACTTTAGGACGTTCTCTTAGGAATACGTTGATAATAGATGCAGGAAAACCATGTAATCGACAGACGCCATATGCTCACAATTTTCTTACACAGGACGGAAGTACACCTAGTGAAATTCTGGAAGTTGCTAAACGGCAATTATCGAGATATGATAGTATAAAATATTTTACAGGACATGCTATTAGTGGGAAGAGAATTCTAAATGGTTTTGAAATTAACACTTCAAATGGAGATGTTTTTAAGGCACGAAAACTGGTTTTTGCTACAGGAATTAAAGATATAATACCAAATATAGAAGGAGTTAGTAAATGTTGGGGAGTTTCAGTAGTACACTGTCCGTATTGCCACGGTTACGAAATACGAAACATGAAGACAGCAATAATTGCAAATGGAGATAAGGCATTTCATCTTGCATCTTTAGTCAACAACTTGACTCGGGAAATTACGATTATTACTTCGGGAACAAAGGATTTTGAAGAAGATCAACTCGAAAAATTAGATCAACATAACATTACGATTATTGAGAAGGAAATTAGAGCAATCGAACACGAGAATGGGTACTTAGAAAAAATTGTATTCGAAGATGGTAGTTCAGAAATATTCGAAAATGCGTACGTATCAATTCCTTTTGAACTAAACTCCATGATACCAGTTGAATTAGGTTGCAAACTTACCGAGCACGGACATTTAGAAGTGAATTTTTTGCAAAAAACAACAGAAGAAGGAATTTTCGCTTGTGGAGATAATAGTTCGATGATGCGTTCTGTTGCTAGCGCAGTAAATGGCGGAAATATAACCGGAGCGATAATTAACCATGAATTAACTCAAGAGAACTTTTAATATGATAGAAATATACATGACAAATATTAAGTCGGAAACTCTGTCAAAAGAAATTTTACGATATTTAGAAAGCCATTATCCGAATTTAAAAATCAATTTCGATCTGGAAGATTTCGATAAACCATACCCTTGTGGGCATTCAATATTGAGAATTGAAGGAGAAAGTATCAACACAAATTCAATTTCTTCACGTCTAAGATCCAAAGGAATTAAATGTGAACTTCTTGAGGATAAACCATGCGTTTAATATGACAGAATTTTGGGAAAAAGCATTCAACGATAAAGAGGAAATGTGGGGAATGAAACCTGCAAAATCTGCTCTGTTAACACAAGAGTTCTTCAACGAAAAAGGAATAAAAAACATTCTTATCCCGGGAATTGGTTATGGTCGAAATGCTAAACCTTTTATCGAAAATGGAATGTCAGTAACTGGTATTGAGATCTCCAAATCGGCCGTTGAACTAGCAAGAAAACATTACGGAGACCAATTAACAATTTATTTGGGAAGCGTAACGCAAATGCCTTTTGACAATGTAAAATATAACGGAATCTTTTGTTATGCTCTAATTCACTTATTGAAATACAAAGAGAGAAGAAGATTAATTGAAAATTGCTATAGACAACTAGCTAATAGCGGATATATGGTTTTTACTGTCATAACAAAAAAAGCACCAAATTATGGACAAGGCCAACACATAAGTAAAGATCGATTTGAATTTCATAAGGGAGCTAAAATTTTCTACTACGACAAAGAATCGGTGAAATTGGAATTTGAAAATTTTGGGCTTCTTGAAATCATAGATGTGAATGAGAATCAACCAATGTATCTTATTAAATGCAAAAAAGAATAAACACTCGCTAACTCTCCTTTAGGACGTGGCAGTGATAACAGCCTGTCTGCCTATGGTAGAAGACTTGAACTCGTTATATAGCATAAAAAAACTCCCTAAACTTTAGTTAGGGAGTTTTGTAGCGAGAACGAGACTTGAACTCGTGACCTCCGGGTTATGAAAATTCAAAATCGTCCATCAATTTACATCAAATTAACTTAAAATCAATTAGTTACATAAAACTCTATTTTACATAATATCATATAATATCAAGGAAAATGGCCATTTGTTGTACCTATGTTGTACCTAAAATTACGTACCTTAATGTTCTAAATATTTAGGTTATGGCATCGATAAAAACAGTTCTAAGGAATAAACCAAATGCACGAAACTTGTACCCAATTGCAATCAGAATAACAAAAGATAGGAAAACATCGTACATTTTTGTAGGTCAATATGTAGAAAAATTGCAATGGAATGAAAAGAAGGGATTGGTTAGAAAATCACATCCAGATGCCATGTCCATTAATCAACTTATTTTCTCAAAATTAAGTGAGGCTAATAAACGTCTTTTAAATGCCGAATCCGAGCGAGAGTATCAATCTGTTTCAGCAATCAAGACTAATATTGTCAAAAAACAACGCTTTGATTTTTTCAGTGCGGTAAAGATTCAACTAAGAAGATTAGAAGAAAGAGGTCAATTTCATCAAAAAGATGTGGTTAAAAGAAGGATGGATAAATTTAAAGCTTTCGCGAAAGCGGATAAGCTTCACTTCAATGAAATTACTGTGGATTTATTAAAGCGATTTGAAGCTTATCTTAAAAATGAAAGAGGATTGGCACATCGTACCACAGTTAATTATATGATTGCGATTAGAACAATATACAATATCGCCATAGGCGAAAAGTGGGCAGAACGTAATCATTACCCGTTTGGAAGAGGAGGATATACCATTAAATTCTTGGAATCCGAAAAAATAGGATTGACTGTAGAGGAGGTAAAGTTATTGGAAAATGCTGAAGGATTGACACCATCACAACAACACGCGCTTAATATTTGGTTAATCAGTTTCTATTTTGCTGGAATAAGGATAGGCGATGTTATGCAGCTCAAATGGTCAGATTTTATGGATAATAGACTGCGTTATAGAATGGGTAAAAATCAAAAGTTAGTATCCCTAAAAATTCCTGAAAAGGCAAAGCCACTACTTAAATTTTATAATGAACAAGCAGTTGATGACTTCGTCTTTGAAGAATTAAGAATGGTTGATCCCAAAGATGCCAAAACATTGCGAACGAGAATTAAAACCGTCACGCGAACTTGCAATAGGCATTTAAAAAATATTGCTCTCCATGTTGGAATAGAAAAGAAATTGAGTATGCACATTGCGCGTCATAGTTTCGGAAATATATCTGGCAGCAAAATCCCCATACAAATGTTACAAAAACTATATCGGCACTCGTCGGTCACTACTACCATTATGTATCAATCTAATTTTATGCAAGATGATGTCGATGATGCTTTGGATAGCGTTGTGAATTTCTAGAAAAATAAGGACTATCCAAAATCTTTTTTTTGGGTTTTAGAGGACTTAAAATGCCCTTTTTAAAAAAAGTTTGGGGGTTTTGGGATATTTATGAGAGTCGAGTATATAAATCCGCATAAATGAGTTCAAATTAAATAATTAAGAGCAGATTATAGTAAACTTTTGAGTAAAGTTCCAATTTTCAGTGTTTTTCTCGAAAGTTTATTAAAGTTAATTCAATTAACTATTATAAGTTGAGAGTAAGTAAAAGAATATTATAATGGTAATTCTGATGCTCAATAAGGTTTTTTGACCAATTTAATGGTTGTTTTAAAATGATATTTTTTCTTCTAATATCATTATCAAATTGGAATCATAGTATTTGTAAATGTCAGGAATATCCAATACTTCGATTTTTTGGTAATACTTAGAGTCTGTATGTTGTCGAATCTGATCGAGATGTTTCTTTTCCATTAAATATATTTTGTCTGCCCACTTCAATATACCCTCTGTTAGTTCTGTAGCACCCCTTTTTGAGTCAGATTCAAAAATTTGTGCCAGCGCATAGGAATCAGTAGTGTAGAAGTTATTTTAAGTTAGAAAAAATGTAAATCAAGTAAATGAGGAAAACCTCAAATGTTTTATAGGTCTTTTCTATACTTTTGGGAAAAATTAAAAAATAATCTTAAATGCCTTCAACTAAAAATTTTCAAAAAAGAATAACCATTCTAGATGAATGTTTCTCGTACAGAACGGGTTTGTTCACTTTAGAAAAATTGGGCGAAGTTTTAAATGAAAAAATGGGTCTTTCTGTTTCAAGAAAATCAATCCAAAATGATATTAAATATATTAGAGAGCTTATTGAAGAAAATTTGAGTGTTGATAGAAACATTGATGACTTGGCTGTATTTGTTAAGGGTCTTTACGATGGTAAGAAAACGGCTTTTAGATACGTTTCGCCCAATTACTCACTTGGTTACCAATTGTTAAGCAAATCTGATAAAGAACAACTAGAAGAAACACTAGCAATTCTATCAAGATACAGAAATAGGGCAGACTTCAATTGGCTTGATGAACTCTTTCCTAGAATCGAGAGTTCATTTGATTTAGTCCACGAAGATTATAATAGCCTCATTAGCTATCAAACTAATAGAGATTATACAGGACAACCCCTTGTTGGTAAACTTTACAACCAATTAATTAGAAAGAAAGTGCTACATATCGAGTACAAATCATTTAAAGAAGCTCAAAGTTACACACGGATAGTTCATCCTTATCACTTAAAACAATATAATAATAGGTGGTTTCTTTTTGGATATCAGGACGATTTATCTTATAAAGGGATAACTAACCTCGCACTGGATAGAATTCTCAACTATTCTGAAACAAGTATTGAAATTATAGAAAGTACAATTGATTGGGGAGATTATTTCGATGAAATTATTGGAGTTTCAAAAAATAATGAAGAACCGGTTCTTATTAAATTACGCTTTCGCGAAAGCCGAATAAAATACATAGATACTAAGCCTATTCACGGAGCAACGCAAAAAATAGATAAGTCAGACACTGATGGCTTAACAAGAACTATTAAAGTGATTCCCAATAATGAATTATTTCAAACACTTCTTTCCTTTGGCAAGGATGTCGAGGTGATAGAACCTGATTTTATTAAAAAAGAACTTAAAAATCACGCTCAAGAAATATTAAAATTTTATTCTGAATAGATGTGCAAATAGTTTTCACATCTATTTCCTTGTTTTGTAATGTCAAAATCGGTAAATAAATTTAATAACAAATGAATTTTTTCTGTTCCTTACTAAAAAAGCACAATCTTCAAAAACACGATGGTAGGTCATTGTGGAAGTATTTTTTAAATGAAGAAGAAATTAGCGAATTGAAAAAATGTCTACAATTTGCGAGGCCAATAGATATAGATTCGAGGGATGCTACACTCTATTATTCTCTGTGGTGGAAAAAAAACTATAATGGCGGCATACCAAGTAAACAAGAAGTATTTGATTCTATAGGAGGTAATTCAAGTTATAACTTTACTGAACATACATTTTATAAAGAAGCTCTCGAAGGAGCTCAAATACTAGGTATAAAATGGATTAAAAAACAAAATGTTCTTCGATTTAAAACACTCCTTTTACAAGGCGGTCTTCCACTAAAACATATTTCTGAAAATCGAGGGAATTACAAAGCTTTCTTGGAAGCTGTGCTAGAAGAACAACCTTCAACCATTGAAGATTTTATATTCAAATCTGACATAATAGACTTATTACCTAAGTCTAGTCAAAATTATATGGTCTATGAAAGTTGTCTCGAAATTGTTAAGTCTATTTTGAATAATGATGGAGAGTTTGACAAACTTCTTGAATCTGAAGATAGTATAAAAGAAATATCTAGTTCATTGAAGATAAAGGGTGCTACGATATCTAAAAAGGTTAGACAGTCAAAACCCAAGAATTATTGGTTACTTCGTTTTGATGATAACAAAATCAAAATTAACCTAAGATTAGGTCTTGCCAATACTTATACTGAAGAAACCATAGAAGGTATAATAGGCTTTGAGGCTACAGAAAAAGAGTATCATTTATTTATGGATGATAACCTAATTTGCGTATTCCGCAGAATGAATAATAAGAGTTACAAGACAGATTGGTACAATCAAGAAAATAGAGAATGGAACATTTCTGAAGGATCGCCCTATACCTATGTTATTTGTAATGATGAAAAGATTGAATTACCTGATTTCATTCAAGTCATACCTAATTTAGACGAACCAAGTTTATGGAGTAGGTTTAGTGATAATGAGTGGCGCTTAATTAAAGGTAACTCAGTCTCCAATAAAGAAGCTGCTGTATTGTTCCCAGAACAATGGAAGTCTAGTTTACCTTCATCTGAAATATCGATTTGCGGTAATTTACTTCAATGGATGCCTTTTGAGGGTGAGATTGAAATACAATCTATCGACGAAAGTGATAAACGTGTGTTTGTTACTGGTGTTGAATCTTTTGACTGGTTGATTCAAACACAAAAACCCAACTGGATGGTAAAGGCAAACTTACCAGTAGTTAAAGGAGTTCCTAAAGTTTTGGTTTTTGATGAAAATGGATATGATATCGCAGGAAACCGTTTTACTGTTTATATACGAAAACATAAGTCAAAAGATGTTTGGAATGATGTTACTAAGGCTTCCTATATCAAAACAGGCTGTTTTGATATAAAGATAGTAAAAGGGGAACTTATAGCATATGATACGTTTTTTAACATTGGCAATTTAAAGGCTAGGTATACCAGTCAGTCTATTCACTCAGCAACAATCGCAATTGAAAACCTCGATTATTTTACTTGTAAACTCAATGAGTCAAATCTTGTAGAGATAACTGAATTAAATAATTGTTATTCTCTTAAGTTAAACACAGAATACTCAAAAATTCCAAGTACAGTAAAAGGTTCTATTGGGAATTCTGGAAAAAAGAAATTACATTTTGAATTGGGTTCTCCTTTTCAAGGTATGACTATTACAGATAGAGAAGGTCAAATAATCACAGAAGAACAACCATTATCTCTAGCGAATCTTTATGGTATGCGTATCCTAAGCACAAGAGAAAACGATACCATTTTAACAATAAAAAACAGTTTAAAAACTGATGTTAAAATAACAAAGCAAATTAAGGAATCTACGCAGCCAGTTATCTCTTTTAGAGATGAAATAGTAAGGCTATTCTACTTAGCAGATGCTATGGATTATAGAAATACGGTTTCTTTGGAACTAAGCGAAGGCAAAAACAAGAAAACGTATAAAATTTCTGGTTTTAGTCATACTTTGGATGTTACCAATCAATTAAAACAACAAGTAAGTTTATTTGATTCTAATTATGATTTAGAGCTTTTTGCTGTTCCCGTAAATTGCAATGCAGCAGATATAGATATTATTCCGCTTTCGCGAAACGATAGTACTTACTTAATTCCGAATACTGATCTATCAAATCAGTTTATTGTTATTTCTTCCAAAAAAGAAGGTAAACAGTTAATGCCCCGTTTTGTAAATACAGGAGGTTTACTCCTAGGAATAGATAAGGATGAACGTATTGAAAACTTTTATAAAGAGCTCTTAATTACAGATTTCAAAGATGATATTTGGCAACAAGTTTTAATTTACTTCAACATCTGTGTTCAATATGATCTTCCATTTTCTACCTTCGACCAGCTTAGAGCGATTTCACGTAGTTCTTTAGTCGCAGCAAAAGCCTTTCTCTTTCTTGGTGTTAACCAATCAGGTTCTATAGAGTATATTCAGGAAGATATACCCGAATTGGAAAAAGATTTAGGATTTTGCTTTCATTGGATAGCAATAATTCATTGGGAAAAATCAATTAATGAAATAGCTCAACTGATAGGTGATCAATACTACTCGGATATATTAGAGCTTATCTCAAATTATATGGAAAATAATGAGCTGCAGGGCTTATTTAGAATTATGAGTGGCTCTGGATTTGATACTGAACCCATTTTGCAAAGCCATATTAGAGATTTAAGATCCCAACTAGGAATTAGAGTATTAAATGAATTGCCGCGCAATAGCCCCAAAATAACTAGTGATTATAATATCCAAATTGAAGATCACAATCAGGTGAGATTACTTATTCAATCTCCTATCGCTGTTGCAGAATCTATTAATAATATTCAAAAAGAATATCCTATTTGGGCTGGTAATGAAACACGTGAAGTTATAAGACGTAATATTCAATACAGCCAATACCTCAAACCAGAATTTTATAATAAAACAATATTACACGTTCTAACCAGAAGCTAAGACTATGAATTTCAAACAATTTTATAATAAAACAGAAAACAGACTGACCGACGCTATCCTATCGCTTTGGGCTACTGGTGATAAAGAGATGCAGGATTATTTTAAGTTCTTACTATCCCAAGAACCCATTATGGCTGATGCGGTTTTTCAAAACACTTTTCCTTGGGAGCAGGATAAATTAAACTTTGGCGAAACTTCAACTGTTTTTCAAGAAGAGTTTATTAATGCATTGGATGCTATCAAGGAAGAAGATTTTCGGTTTCCTAAAACACGTTACCCATACAAGCATCAACTTGAAAGTTGGAAAATGCTGCTTAATAAAAATAAATCAATAGCTGTAACGACTGGTACAGGTTCTGGTAAGACAGAGTGTTTTATGCTTCCAGTACTTCAGGACATTCATCAAAATTGCAAAAACCAACAAGGGATTAATGCGATATTCTTATATCCCTTAAATGCGTTGATTGCAAGTCAAAGGAAACGTATGCACGCTTGGTGTACTGCGTTAGACGGTGTGAATTATGCTTTGTTAACAGGCGATACACCGAACAAAGAAAACAGCAGCGAGAAAAAGAAAAAAGCACTGCCAGAACTTATCTCAAGAGAACAGATTAGAGAAACACCACCACAAGTATTGTTTACAAACCCTACAATGCTTGAGTATATGCTGGTACGTAATGCAGATGTACCTATTCTAGAAAAATCTAAAAGAACTTTGCGCTGGATTCTATTGGATGAAGCGCATACGCTAACAGGCTCAAAAGCCGCAGAAATGGCTCTTCTCATAAGACGTGTAGTTTCTGCTTTTGAAGTTGACATTAAAGACTTGAGATTTGCAATAACTTCTGCTACGGTTGGAAGCGGTAATACCAATACTCTTAAAAAATTTATGTCTGATTTATGCGGAATATCTTCAGACCAGATAGAAGTTATTACTGGTAAACGTGTAAACAATCAAATTGAGGATAAAGATATTCCTGAAATGTCAAGCATATTATCTAGAAAGAATATCAAGCTATTGAGAGATAAATTTCTAAACAAAAATGGTGAAAAGGTTATAAGCCAAAGCGAAATAGGAAGTTTTTTTAATATACCTAATAAACTAGATCAATTAGAAATCATAGACGTGCTTGCAGAGCAAAAAATCAAAGGAGCCAATTTATTACCTGTTCGTGGTCATTTTTTCACAAGAGGAATAGGTGGCGTTTATTGCTGTACTAATACAAATTGTGATAAACATAAAGAGCAGAAGCCTAATAAAGCCTTAGGAACTATGTATACCATTGCTGGTAAAGAGTGCTCGTGTGGTAATCCTCTATTAGAATTAGTAGCCTGTAGAAGTTGTGGAAATATGATGTTGGAAGGTGAAAAGAATAGAGATAAAATTACACAAAAAGCTACATTAGGTTATGAGGCATTCAGTATTGAAAACGAGGAATATGTTGAAGAAGATGAAAAAAAATCAAATATCAATAAAAGCTTAGTTAGGTTAATACGAAAAGAATCTACTAATCAAGATAAAGCCTTGTTATCTTGTAGTATAAGATTAGATAATAGCATTGATTATAATGGTGAAGATTTTTTAATATCAAATGAATCTGATGAAGATCGCTGTCCACATTGTGGAAATCAAAATAGTAATCCGATACACTTTAGGATTTCTTCAGCATTTACTAATAGAATATTATCAGATATTGTCTTAGACCAAACAAATGTAATTGACAAACAAAAACAACACACCTTATATAAAGGAAGAAAGTACATTTCATTTACAGATAGTAGACAAGGAACTGCCAAAATTTCAGCTCTAATCAATATAGATAGCGAAAGTGATTGGATTCGTTATCAGGTATATCACTATCTATTAAATAGACTAAATGTAAATCAAGTCGATGCTAGTGAAGATCAATTGTTAGAAGAAAGAGCAAAGCTAATAATTGAACTAGAGACTGTTTTGCCTTTCAGGAAAGCTGGAATCCAGAAGGATATAGATTTAATAAACTCACTTTTGGATAAAGAGAAAAATGGCTCAGCTCTTCTTTCTAGTAGATCCAGTTGGAAAGATATTATCGACTTTATAAAAGAAAAAAAAGATTTCAAAACTCTCTTCTTAAAAGGCGCAAGAGGACAGAATTTTGTAAATGACAACGAGATATATGCAAAATCATTATTATTTGATCAATTTGCACGAAGAATACCTCGTGAACGATCATTAGAAAACTTAGGCCTTGTTAATATTGTTTATCCTAATTTAGATAACGTACCACTTAATGATGTAGCAAAAAATATAGGATTGACCTTGGAGGAATGGAAAGACCTTCTAAAGATATCAGCTGATTTTGTAATTCGATCTAATTCCCATTTTTTCCTAGACGAAGGCATATATAAATTCACTTCAAAGAGATACTTTCCAAGTTTAATATATAAAAACAATTCTGGTCTTATCAATGTAAAAGAATGGCCTATGTATAATCCTAAATCAGTGACACAATCAAAGCTTGTATTGTTAATTTGTGCAGGATTGGGCTGGCACGATAGAAGCGATATTAATGAAGTCAGAGAAGATAAGCTTAACGATTTATTAAAAAAAATATGGAGAACAATACAGCAAAAAATCCTTACACCAGATGAAGAAGGTTATAAACTAGACTTCCTGGAAAGCACTCAGTTTGAGATAGCAGGTAAAGAGTTTCTTTGTCCAGTTACAAACAGATTGGTAGATAAAATATTCCGAGGCTATTCTCCACTCATAAAAGGTAATTTAGAACCTGATAATATTTCCAACTATAAAATAGATGACGCTAAAAATCATCAATTTCCAGCTTTCTCAAATCCCTATCACTTAGACGAAAACAAACAAGTGATACCAGAAGATCAGGTAGATGCTTGGTTAAAAGAAAATAGTAAAGAAGCTAGAGCTAAAGGATTATGGAACGATTTACACGAACGTATCTTTGACTACGATAAATTATATCTCGCAGGAGAACACTCTGCACAACAAGATAAAACACGTCTCAAAGAGCTAGAAACACAATTTGAAAATGGAGAGATAAACATCTTAAGTTGCTCTACAACTATGGAGATGGGTGTTGATCTAGGAGGTATATCTGCAGTGGTAATGAGTAATGTTCCTCCTATGCCAGCAAATTATTTACAGCGCACTGGACGTGCCGGACGTCGAGCAGAAAACAAGTCATTAGCATTAACATTTTGTGCGCCTAATCCTATTGGCTTGCGTACAATGAATAATCCTAAATGGGCATTAGAACATAAAATTGCTCCTCCTATCTTAGCTTTTGACAGTAAAACTATTGTAGAAAGACACGTGAATTCGCTATTGTTTGGAAATTTCATTAGAAATCAAGAAAATGAAAATAGAGGACTCAACGTGAGAGAGAATATTGAGAAATTCTTTTATGAAGATGCGCCTACTATTGCGCATAGCTTTCTAAACTGGCTAGATAGTATTGATCCTTTAATTATCAAGGAGCAATTAGAGAGTATTGTAAAAGATACGCCACTTGCAGATGATAGCTCAGAGGAATTAATAGCTAAAGTATCTGACAACTTTAAAAAGATATTTGAAAGGATAAGGAAGCAAAGAGAAGGTTTTGATAAAAAACTGGAGGAATTAAAACTGCAATTTGGAGATGCTAGTCCTGCTTATAAAGCGGTAGCATATAGAAAAGGGCAATTCTTGCAAAAATTTGTACTCAGCTATCTAGCAGAAGAGAGTTTTTTACCAAATGCTGGTTTACCAACTGGTATTGTAGATTTTGAAAAAATCACAATATCAGATTTAAGGAGTAAAAACCCAAAGTTGAAATCGAACCCTAGTTATCCTATAGCAAGAGCACTTACGGAATTTGCTCCAGGTAATAGTATTCTTATAGATGGTCTCAACTATAAATCTTCAGGGATTGTTATGAAAAATAACTGGGGACAGTCTGCTGATAGAAATGCAATTCAAGGCTGTCAGCACTGTGGTTATCAGCGCACCATTGATATTGAACAAAAAGTTAGCGATACTTGTCCTAAATGTAATATCGGTATTTTTCAAGGTTTAGAACTGGGAGAACATAAAGGGCCACTTACAGAGTTAGTAGAGCCTGCGGGTTTTTCTATCGACTTATTTAGCACACCTACTCGTGTAGTTTCAGAAAAAAGTAAGCCACAATATCTGGAGCCTCTCTTATTAAATATTGAACCTTGGGCAAATAATCAAAATCGTTTTATTGACTTTAGAACAAGTACAAATGAAAAAGACACACAAATACTTTTTTATAACACTGGAGAAGGCGAAGGCTATAGCCTATGCTTAGATTGTGGAAAAGTAGAAATTTCAACCGAGAAGCTAGAAGGTCATAGAAGACTTAGAGGTGGAAAAGATAGCGATGGACAAAGCGCGTGTTCTGCAAAAAACATAAGAGAGCATATTATCTTAGGTAGTAGATTTAAAACTGATTTTACAGAAATCCGTTTAAAAAACAAAAATGAGTCGTTTGTAAATGATAAGAAACTAGCCTATTCACTGGGCGTTATTTTTACCAAATCACTAGCAGAGCATCTTGCAATAGAAGAAGCTGAGTTAGGCTTTGGAATTAAACAATACAAAGGGTATCAAACTATATTTATTTATGATACGGCAAAAGGCGGAGCAGGTTATGCGTCGCAATTTAAATGGTACTCAGAAAAAATATTAAAGCTCGCTTTAGATGTTTTGCAAAATTGTGACTGTCAGACTGCTTGTACAAAATGTCTCATCGATCGCAGTACTCAATGGCATATTGAAGATCTAGACCGCCGTATGGCAATCGATTGGCTCAGATCTGCAATGGAGAATAAACTACCGCAAGAGTTACAATCAGAAAATGACAACACAAGCTTCGTGTTTGGCACTCTTATAGACGAGATAAACGTTTTAAAATACCAGTGCGGTATTAAAGAAGTAAACATACATATCAATAATAAAATTTCTGAGTGGCAAATTGATGATATTATATGGATCGATAAATTAAAAAGAGACAGAATTAAAGTGAACCTTATAGTAGAAGGCGCTGTAACCTTCAGTAATAATCAAGAAAAATTATCGGCCTATCTACTGTCCCATAATTTTGATATAAAGCAAGGAACTGGTGCGTCATTTTTGAACTACCCTATTCATCTTTCTGTAAGTCTACAGAATGGTGAGGCTATAAATTATATATCTAAAGGAACGTATGATGTTTTAAATGAAGAATGGACAGCCCTTATTAACGAGAAGTTCTTCAAGGTAGAAAATACAAAAGCACCTATCTTTCCAGATTTTGTAGTACCACAATTAACCTCTGGAAATCTATACGAATCAAGAATTAAAGGAAGTATTCCTAAAAATAGCCAGAGCAATGATATTGCTCAATTGATGATTACAAATCTTAATAACGCACCAGATCTAATTTCTAAAATATCAAACCAAACCTTTAAAGTGTCATATCACGATAAGTACAATCAGTCAGAGTTTTCACTTCGATTAATGCTTCAGTTTGTCAATCAGATTAAAAACGTTTGGCCTATAGATATTTCAGAATTAAATGTGCACCTAGCTAAGTCAGATTTTAGAAGCCCTCATTATCCTGAGTTTATAATTCATAACTATAAAGAGCTTGATGACTATGTGTACGACCTTACCGAGTTAGGAACTCATTTTGATTTTAAAATTTATTTTAAAGAAGAGCATCGATTGCCTCATTACAGGTATTTTAAGTTTACCTCTAATGAGACTTCCTTCAGTATTAGAATAGATGCAGGAATAGCACACGGTTTAAAGCCTGTTGAGCGCCTAACCTCTAATGATATGAAAATGGAGAATCAAATATTTACCATTCGTAAAGATGTAGGCTACGACCTTATCTATAATATTAATATTGAAGATTAATACAGCTATACAATTAGTTTGCATAGCAAAATGCTTTATTTAAAGGAGGCATGGATAAAGAAGTTATTGAAAAAGAAATAGATTTCCAGTTTAGCTAAGTAAAATTCGTGATTTCATTGATGGGTTTAAGTCCGGAGAAGGTGGATGCTGCTTTCGCTAAATTTATAAAGGACTATCAACTAAACGCCGTACAAATACAGTTTCTAGACACCATTAAAAGGTTTTTAACTACTAACGGTCAGATAGAACCAAGCAAGCTCTATGATGCGCCTTTTATAAACTATCATAGTTTAGGAATAGATGGTGTTTTTACAGAGTAACAAGCTGATAAAACCATTAAGATTGTTAGCGGTTTTAATAATAGTCTTATAGGTTAAAACTACTTGCTAAAATTAATTTTAAGTTATGCAAATAGACTGCACACCTATATCCCATATTTGCATTGTTAAATACAAAAACATTTTGCATTATGGAAAAAGATTATTTAAAATATTACCATTCCCAGTTTTTAATATTTCTCGTGGTTGGTGGTTTCTTCCTAATTTATCTCACTAGAGAGACCTTTGTACTATCCATATCTGTCTTTGGAATTCTCAGCCTTTTAATTATATCTATAACAAAATACCTGGGGAAATTTAAACCGTTCAGCCGAATATTCTGGATTGAAGATTTTTCTGAAAGATATATCTTAAAGGTTGAATTAAGGTCAACTGAAATTATGTCAGTACTATACAAAGCAACAAAAAAGTAGTTCAGCGTCAATAAAAAACCGTTAATCTGTGACTATCATTTTTTAGTCAGCTATTAATGACAGTTTGACAAATTAAGAAAGCCTTAACAGTTTGGAACGAAGGTTGTCAAATTTTAAGCATAAAAAAAGTCCCAACATTCGACCGGAAGGACTTTTTAGAATTCAAGTGAGTAGTATAACGTAAAGGTTACTACCCCATTTTTTGTGGCACAAATATAGCGTGTTCTATACTTTTCACAAAATTTCATTACTTCCTTTCGCGGTTCAATCAGCAACTGTTATGCTGTATCACACTAAACAAGTTATAGATGAAGCTAAACAATAATGAATTAGGTCATTTCGTAGATAAAATAAAATTACAAAAGGATAATATGCCTAAATACCGTGACCAGATTAATAATCTGAAATCGAAATTAGAAGATAAGATTAAAAATGATGAAAGTACAGGAATGAAAGTATCTAAATACTTACTTGCAGGTTCTTGGAAAAAACGTACTATTTTAAAAACAACAGGTGATAATCCAATAGATATTGATTTAGTGCTTTTTGTTACTGGGGATGAGAATATTCAGAACGATCTAAAAAAAGTTCACGACTATATCGTTAAATATCTTGAGGAAATATATCCTACTAAAGATATACATAATGATGTTGATGCAGCAGGTAATACTAAATCAATTACTATAAGATTCAGTGGCTCAGGTCTAGAAGTAGATATTGTTCCTGTAGTGCCAATTAGTAAGCCTGTAAGATATGTGTGGCAACCACAAAGAGGTGGAGGTGGTAAGTATATAACGAGTGTAGAAAATCACCTTGATTTTTCACTGAGCTTAAGAAAAGCTAATCCAAGTTATACCTCTATTGTTAGAGCACTTAAATGGTGGAAAAACTATAAAGAATTAAAACCATTTGACAATGAAGGAGGGATTTCATCTTTCGCAATTGAGCTGATTGTAGGGTATTTAGATATAACTAAGGGTATTGAGTCTAATATTGAAGAAGCTATAATTAGATTTTTTCAATTCTTAAGCGAACCCACATTTCCAGACATACAATTTAAACACGCTATAAATAATATTCCTTCTTACAGTACAGCTATCTATATAGCAGATGATACTAATAACGAAAACAATACTGCAAAGAAAATTGATACTTCCAAATGGTCTGAAATTAAGGAAGAAGCAGAAGAAGCATTTGAAACTTTAAATCTAGCGCAGGATAGAAACAACGAAGGAGACACAATTGACGAATGGAAATCTGTATTTGGTCCAACATTTAATATTAAATAAGATGAGTTATAACACTACTACAAGAACAAGCACCTATACGGTAACAGATATTCGTAAGACATTCGAAAACTGTATTGCAGATATACGAATGATTGCTAGAAGAACTGGTAAATGGGATTCAAATTATGTGGATAGACTAAGTAAGGATATATTAAAGTTAGCAGAAAACAAGTATTTGTCTTGTGTTACGATAATCTTGAAGAGAGATAGTACAGAATATCAAGTAAGAGCGGCAAAATTTACGGTTAATGAAAATGGAAGTACTACAGAAGGAGGACGAGCAGGAAAAAACTATGATTGGCCTTCTGATGAGGATACTTATCTAACAGTAGTTCTTAGTTATACTTCTACTTGGAGAATATTAACAAAAGATCAGCAAAATAAATTTACTGAAGATTTTGAATTCAGGTGGACAGCCACATCAGAAAACTTATCATTTTCACATTTAAGTTCCGATAATGCCCAGTTATATGGAAGCAAGACATACGAAGTACAAAAAACAAATTTTAAATAATGGCAGATATATTCGATAATATAATTACCCTTCCTAGTGCGGAAGTACAAAAACAGACTGAAAGTTTAGTAGGTTTTCAATCTAAATTTGATAGGATTTATAATAATTTAAAACTTCTGCTGGATAAAGGGAGTTTGTCAGACTGGAGCAAAAAACACCATAAAGTAGATTTGCCAATAATTTCACAGTTAAAAGATAAGTATCCATTAATTATTTTGGCTGGAGATGCAGGAACGGGTAAGACCATTTCAGCAACAAGTATTGCTGATAAAATGACTCGTGAACTTAAAAAAGAAGGTTTCTTTCTTAAATTGAGTACTAGAGTTCGTGGAGAAGGGATGCACGGCGAAATGGGTAAACTCGTAAATGATGCTTTTACTGAATTAAAGAAACAAGCGGGCAAAAAAAGACTTGCTTTTTTGTTAATCGATGAAGCTGATGCCATTGCTACAACAAGAGCTACAGGTCAAATGCATCAAGAAGAAAAAGCAGCTGTAAATACTTTGATCCAAAAAATCGATGAAGTTAGAGAAATGGATGGAAGAGCTATTTTATTTATGTCAACAAACAGACTTCATTTTATTGATGAAGCAATCTTAAGAAGGGCTGCAATTATTTTAGAATTTAATCGTCCCACTAAAGAAGAGTATAAAGAACTTTATGCTCAGAGTCTTGAAGGTATGAATTTAACTGGTGATGAATTAGGCGAACTGGCAAAGTTATCTCAGAAAGAAAATGAATCTGTGGGATATTCATTTTCAGATGTAAGATTAAAAGTATTGCCGGAAGCCGTCGCTATGGCTTATCCAGATAAGCCTTTAACTTTTAATCTATTAAAAGAAACGATTAATAATGTTAAACCAAGCCCAGAGATAAAATGATTAGAAGAATTTTTCAAGCATTAATTGCTATAGGAGTTATAATTTTTGGGTACACTAAGCTTAGTGGTTCAAATTTTCAAAAAGAAGTTATATGGTATGGTATAGCTGGATTACTGGTTCTACTAGAATTATTAGGAGAATATATTTATAATAACCGAAACAGACTTTGGATGTCTGTTTTTAGTAAATATTTAGCTCTAAGAGGAAAAAAAATTAGATTCTCAATGTCTTACTTATATAGAATTAGAGTTGAGGATAAATATTTATTAGTCAAAAATAACAATTATGGTCATTTTCAACTTGTAGGTGGTAAGTATAAGATACTTGATGACACAAGGTCTAAGTTGAAAACAGATTTTAATGCAGTAGACGACCCTAAATTACCAAATAGCGGTGTTATGAAAGACGATTTCGCATTATTCATACCGGCTAAAAATGCAATGAAATTTTTAGACTGGTTTAACAAAGGAGTAGATAGAGAAGTTAGTCATTGGAGGGAGTTTTATGAAGAGCTAATAGTGGGTGATGGAGAGAGTTTTTTATCACCAGAAAATTTTCCATATGTGAATTATAATTTCAGAGGAAAAGTTTTAACACCAATTAAAAGAACCCCAGGATGGGGCGATTGTTATGAAATTTTACAATATGATATCTTAGATTTAGTTCCGACACCAGAACAAAGACAAGAATTAAAGAGTTTGCTAAATATGGGGGATTCTACTAAAATTAAATGGGCAAGTTCTAATCTGATAAATACATTAGGACACGACCCAATTAACAAGACCAAAGATTACGATATCGGACAACATACTAAATGGGCTTTAAATTTGAAGTGGTCTAAAGTTTGAATGCATTTAGTTTGAAGAACAATACTTACATCTGAGCCAATAAACCAACCTAATTACCTCAAAATATCCTCAAATATGAGCCGAATAGCCTTCCTAATCGGCTCATAACATCAAAATGGTAAAATAATCATAACCCGTTCCACCCCATTCCTCTACATTTCGCGAAAAGCTTCATTACGTGAAAAGCGGTTCACTACCCTATCTTGAACCCAGTCGCAGAAAAAGTGACAGCATTTACCTGGCAAAGGATTACCACAACCTACTTCTAAAAAAAGGGTTAAAATTCTGTCTAAGACGAACTGTAATAATGTATCCAATTTACTTAGGAATTACAGACTAATTAAAAATGTAACTATGAGAGGTTCAATCTCTAATAAAAATATAGTTATAATTGGTACATATTTTGCTCATAAAGAATTAAATATCAGTTTAGCATAAGATAGTCTTTAACTAATTTTTAAAGATTTTTAATAAGAACATAACTGAGATGTTATATATTTGTATAATAACTTTATTAATAAAGAGTTTTATAAACGAGTTTTGAAAGCAAGAAGAGACATAACAAAGATTTTTCCAAAATATTTATTTTGGGATATGGATTATTCTAAATTATCTATTAAAAGAGATAAGGATATTATAATTCCAAGAGCTCTGTATACTACTACTAAAGATACTTTTTCAAAAGATATTGCTACATTAGAAAGTTTATATTCTAAACAGGAAATTCTTTCTTGTTTAAAAAATACTAAAGAACGTATTAGTAATAAAACGTGCGTTATGGTTGCTAAAGAATATAACGTAGAGCCTTTCTATCGTTACGCTGTATGAGTGCAGTTTCCAAAGAACTTATAACTACAATTAAAGAATTACAAAGTTTACCAAGCCTTTCGATGTTCTCATTAGGAGGTGGAACTAATTTAGCTTATCGTTACAATCACAGAAAGTCTATTGATATAGATTTATTCTCCAATAAAATTATAGGGAAAACAGGTTATAAAGAGATAGAAACCGAAATTGTTAGCTTGTTTGGAGAATCATTAATTCATATAGATTATCCTTGCGATATTGATGACCAATATATTTTTCTCAGATGTCTAATTATAAAAGGAGAACTAACTATTAAAGTTGAAATACTCCAAAATATGAAGACAATGTATGACATCGAGGTTGTAGATGACATACGTTTTATCTCTAAGAAAGATATTGGCTTATTTAAATTAGTCAGTGCTTCAAGTCGTTCAGCTAAAAAAGATATTTACGATTTAGATTATATAACAGAAGAAATAGATATTATAGAACTGTTTGAAGAGTTAAGAACAAAACAATCTAAATTTAACAATGAAGAAGATAAAAGCATTTTTGATTTAGATGGTGATACATCACCAATTGACAATCCTCTTCTTTTATTAAGTTTTGATAATGCAGCTGCTAAAGTAAAGTCTTCAAGACCAATACACTCAGATAATACTATTGATATAATTGAAGGAAGGAAGTCTTGGACAACAGCAAGGTTAGAATGGCGTGCAAAAGTTAGAAAGTTATATAGGTATTTAGATATTGAGTTTCCTGGACCGAAGGGCTTATCTTTAAACTGATAGAGATAAATACTCATAATAGTTCGTTCAAGGAGTAATGACTACTTTTTTTCAATGCTGGTGCATAAATCATCTCAAAATATACTCAAGTATAAGCCGAATAGCATTTCTAATCCGCTCACAATATCAAATGTGTTTAGTAATTACAACCCGTTCCACCCCATTTCTCTCCATTTCGCGAAAAGCTTTATTCCGAGAAAAGCGGTTCACTACCTTATCTTGAACCCAGTCGCAGAAAAAGCGACAGCGTTCGCTTAGCAAAAAGATCACCCCGACCTTTTATTCCACAAAGTTTAAAATTCTGCCCGAGACGAACTGCATAACCGTTCGCTCGCTCTCTTTTATAAGTTCTTACTCGTTCATAATTTTAGTATTGGTTACTGAAAAGGTAACGCGATGGCGCTATGGGAAGTAAGTGAATGAAATTGATATGAACGCTAATCTTTATCATTTTACTACAAATAAACTTGGTAATCTTTGCAATACATAGAATTTAATATAAAAAGAAAAGGAAAACGCTCAAGATATAATAAGTATGTGATTTTAAATGGAAATGTAAATCAAATTACATCAAATAAGACCATCCATAATGGATTATTAAATTAGTTTAATAATATGATTATTAGTTGATTAAAATTTTTTAACTTCATTGAAAGGTTAAAAAATAGCTGAATCAAAATTGCCTAATAAAGCTTTTCAGCGTTTGTTGAAAAGTATGAAGATCCTGAAATGAAATGAAGGATTTGAGTAGCAAGAGGGTAACACGCGATGCGATGTTACATATTTTTAAAATAATGATTTTCAGTATTTTAAACTGATTCGATTAGGAGCTTTAATTTTATTTTTTACGAAAAAACTTCGCCAGCCCAACAAAATCAACAAATTTTTTCAGAAAAAATGGATAAAGGATATGAAAAAGAGCGATTTCAAAGCCTGGGAATTAAAAGCTCTGTGGCGAAGAAATTCAGAAAATATTGTAGGTCTATTTCAAAATCGCAATCTATGACCTTGCTCCTGATGTTGGATTTTTTTGAGCAAAATGGAATATCCCCGGAAGATGAGTTGACAACAAATTTAAAGGCTACCGAAAATCTTTTCAAAAAAAGAATCAATGCGCTGATTGCAATTATAAAAGATATTGAAAAAACCCAAACCAAACCGACCTTGGCAATGTTGCAATTGCTATTTGAAGCAGCAGCAACAGAAAAGAAACCTTTAATTCTGGAAAAGAAGTACCTCAAAGAAAAGGAGGAGGTACGATTTCAAAAAAAGCAAAACGATAATATTTACAAAACCTAAATAGGATTAATCATTTTAGAAACTAACATTGGTCAACCAGGTAATAACAACTTTTCAATAGCGTCATAACTTTCTAATTGGGCATCTGGCAGTAAACTATCCGCTAAATCCAATATGGTTGCAATGGTTAGGTCTTCTGAGCAATTTGATAATCTAGGGGAACATAATCCCTCTTCATTTTCTAGCGCTAAGATGCACACGCGCAAAAGACACGAAATAATATAACGGAGTTCTCCATTGTCCATAACTTCAAAGCTCACTTCCTGCATAATGGGATTTCTTTCCCGATTGTATTTTATTCGGTTTCTGGGACGTAACAAGGAAATGATTTCCTCTAATTTCTCGGTGTCTGTTATGGTGTTATTTTTATTTGTTTCCATCCCTTATTAAATTGAGTTATCCTCCTTTGAAAGTATCAATTCTCGCATACGATCCAAATAATTACCTTCTTCAAGGGGTATCAGGTTTTTTGAAAATTCCAATACTTTTTTTACGTCCGATTCTTTATTCAGTATATTGATGGTATAGTCCTGTTGTTCGTCCAATCCAAGAATGCAAACGTTTAGCATTGACTTTAGTGTGTCAAATAGCTGCACATAATTATACACCTGGACGAAGTTTAGATAATAGCCCTCTTGTATTCCACCTATAGGCGTGAGGAGCTTTAAGTTTTCTTTACTTAATCGGTAAATATCTTCCAGTTTGGATGGCTCACTTTTTGGTTTTTGAGAGGTGGGTATAGATGAAGAATTGTCTAAGCTAAAGTAAACCGATTGAAGTGCATTTTCACATTTAGTTATTTCGGTCTCAATGGTTATTGCCAATAAATCTATTAATTTCTCTGACTTCTTTTCGATAGAAAGGACCTGTTCCTTGCTTATTTTAAAATTGAGAGCATATCTGGTTTTGGTATATGCATTGTTCAATTTGTTTAAAAGCGCTGTTTCTTCTTCACTACCCCTTGGAAAAAGGCTTCCAAACTCTGGAGCAACATTCCCTATAAAATTTTGGTGGTCACTTATCAAATGGCTCTTAAAGCTGAAGCCCATTAAATAGCGTTCGGCGATCATAAATGCCAGTTCTATGGATTGATGTAACATAAAGGCAGCCTGCCCATAGTTCTGATCTTTCAAAAAGAAGGATGCTCCTGTTTTAAAAGCTTCGATGCGTTCTTTTTCAAAAGAAAAATTTTGCTTTGAAGTTTCAACGATTGAGCCCAAATCTACTTGTTTAAAGAGCCATTGCTTATTATATATATTATTATAATAGACTAGGTTGTCCTCGATACAATTGTTTAAAAAAAAGGTAGTACCATTATTTGTCTCGTTCGAAATCATATGAAGAGTGAATAGATAAAAGTCATATTCACTATGTCCTGAAAAAAAATCTTCTATTGTCGCTCTAGCTCGCTCTTTAAACCTTTTTGCCATTTCTTCGACGATAATAACAAATCTATATTTAAGAGTGCTCTCGTAAGTTCTATTAAGAAGGTAGATGTGATTAACATTTACACTTCTTATGATACATAACAGTAATTTGAGTATTGTATCTGGATCTTTTGTTTTCTCTAGATTAATGATATTTGAGTCCATAACATTTTGTTTTATATAAACTAAATGCTATTTTTCTGTGTACCGAACCATAGAGGGTGGTATTTTACCAATCCTAGGTTGTATTTTACTTTTTTTCATATTGGAATTATATTTATCTTTGGTATATGAGCACAGCAACATCCAACCATATCGGTAGAAAAATAAGCCGCATTCGTGAATTGCGGGGAATGAAACAAGAAACCTTAGCTGAAAAGCTAGGGGTCAGTCAGCAGAGTGTTTCACAACTTGAACAAAGTGAAACTTTGGAAAATGAAAAACTGGAAAAAGTGGCTGAAATCTTAGGAGTAACTAAAGTAGCCATCGAGAATTTTTCAGAAGAACAGGTCATAAACTACTTTAATACTTTTAATGAGAAAGTTTCTAGCAGTAATTTTGGTCATAATAATACCTGCACTTTCAATCCATTGGATAAATTAATGGAAACTGTAGAAGAAAACAAAAAGTTGTATGAAAGGCTAATACAAGTAGAGCAAGAAAAAATTAATTATTTAGAAAAGTTATTGAATAAATAAATGGTGTAACTCTCTTTTTAGTGTATGTAACGACCCCAACCTATTTTAATTATGGTTGGGGTCGTTCCTTTTACGGGATCCCCTAATGCGATTTATTTATTATTAATTAATTTTACTGATTATTAATCTATTAATATAAAATAAATGAGTTTTTTACGTTCACAAATGTTATACAATGATGGTTATTATAAGTGGTCTGCAGAGGCTGATGGTGATAATCCTAATTATAGAAGAGGTACAGACTATTCAGAAATTGATAAAACACAAGGGTATGAAGTATTATATTTTCTCAATCAAATTGGTAAGAAAAGATGGTCCTCTCCAAATACTGCAACTTATCAAAAAATGGAAAGAATATTAAGATATAATGTTCCAGGAAAAAGTACTCATAAAGAGGCAGAAGATTTTATAGTCAATAATTGGAGCAAATTTTAAAGCTTAAATATTATTTTCTAATAGTGGAAATTCTATGCGCATTTCGAAGTCAAAGGTTAGATGCTGAGCAGAGGGCGGAAAATAACAAACTAGAAGCAACTGCCATTAATTTTGTGGAGAAAGGTATTTAAATTAAGAATGAATACATTAGTCCAATTTCTGGCCAGCCCGATAATTTGCGAAAATATGATTATCGAAACAATGACTATGGCAATCTTTTGTAGTCTTTAAAAAGAAATTGGAGATAAGCAATTAGTTTAGTTTGCAGGGGATTAGGGACATTTAGGGGTTGAAAACGTTAAAAAATGTTAAAGTTTTACCTATGTTGTACCTACCATAAAAAAGACAGCTACAAATGAATGTAACTGTCTGATTATCAAGTAGCGAGAACGAGACTTGAACTCGTGACCTCCGGGTTATGAATCCGACGCTCTAACCACCTGAGCTACCTCGCCGTAATTTTAAGTTTGCAAAGATATAAACAAATTAATCTGTCGCAAAGTTTAAGTGTGTTTTTTACAATAACTTTTTCGGTACGAATTATGGGAAAAATAATTCTACTTTCTTTTCCATATTGTTTATTATCTATATATTGGGCATAACTAACAAGATTATGAGTGAAAAACTAAAATATGAGATGGAGTTTCCCATCCAAGTCTCTCCAGCCCTTTTATATCAATATATTTCAACGCCTTCGGGTATGTCTGAATGGTATGCTGACAACGTAAATTCCCGAGGTGAATTCTTTACATTTATCTGGTCCGAAAGTGAAGAGAAAGCCAAACTTCTGGGAAAGAAAAGTAATGAACGTATCAAATTTCGATGGGTGGAAGATGAAGGAGAAGATTACTATTTTGAACTTCGAATTCAGGTAGACGAAATTACTAAAGACGTTTCTTTAATGATCACAGATTTCGCAGAAGAAGATGAAATTGACGAAGGGAAAATGCTCTGGGAAAATATGGTGTCTGAATTAAAACAGATCTTAGGTTCGGCTTAAAGAACCTTTAAAATATAGTATCTTTGCGCCGTCTCATAAATGAGGCGGCTTTTTTTATGGTAAATTACAACGGTACAATTTTAAATGCTTCGGAAAGCACCATTGCTTCTAACAATCGCGGACTTAATTACGGGGACGCGGTCTTCGAAACAGTGCGTTTCTCCGGCGGAAAGATCTTCTTTTGGGAGGATCACTATTTTAGATTGATGGCTTCAATGCGTATTCTTCGAATGGAAATTCCTATGAATTTCACGCTCGAATTCTTGCAAGAAGAAATAGAAAGAACCATAGCTGCTACCCAAAATACATCCAAAACATTTAGAGTGAAATTGTTGGTTTGGCGAAAGAGCGGCGGAAAGTATACTCCCACTAACAACGATGTGGAATATGTGATCGATTTTGAAAACTTAGAGAATCCGTTTTACATGTTAAATGACGTAGCATACGAAATAGAGCTTTTTAAAGATCATTATATTAATTCAGGACTGTTATCCACGCTTAAGTCTAATAACAGAGTCATAAACGTTCTGGGAAGTATTTACGCTTCTGAAAATGATTATCAGAATTGTTTATTGATCAATGAGAACAAACAAATAGTGGAAGCGTTAAACGGAAATCTATTTCTGGTTAAAGGGACAGCAATTAAAACACCTCCTCTAACCGATGGATGTTTAAATGGAGTACTTCGGAAACAACTAATCAGTATTTGTGACCAATTACCGGAATATACATTAGAAGAAGCCTCTATCTCACCATTCGAATTGCAGAAAGCGGACGAACTATTTATCACAAATGTGATCATGGGAATTCAGTCTGTTACCAAATACCGTAAAAAAGAATATGAGAATGCTGTAGCAAAGAATCTACTTACGAAACTAAATGTAAAAGCTCGCTTGGGTTAATTAGAGCTGGGGTTTTCGGGCGCGTTAGACCAGATTAAGTAGTCGCCACCAAATTCGATCATCTTTTCTTTCCAAAATCCGTCATTCGACTTACCTATGATCTCATTCTTATACGTATTGGGTACTACAACCCAGCTATGTACTTCCAATTCCTGTTCAAGTTGCTCATTGGCCCATCCCGAATAACCCAAGAAGAACCGAATTTGATTTTCATTCAGCTTATCTTCCTGTAACAGACCAAGGATTGCATTAAAATCACCTCCCCAATATATTCCATTTGAGATTTCAATACTATCCGGGATGATCTCCGGGATAGTATGTATAAAATATAGATTGTCCTGTTCTACCGGACCACCATTGTAAACACGTAAGTTAGAATTTACTTCCGGAATGAAGTCTTTTAGCCTATACTCTAAGGGTTTATTTAAGATGAACCCCACAGAACCATTTTCATTGTTGTATTCGGCTAACAAAACCACAGACCTATTAAAGGAGACATCTCCAATAATAGATGGTTCGGCTACTAATAGTAAGCCTTTTTTTGGTTTTAGTGTAGTCATTTTGTTAGTTATAATGGGGAAATTGTTAGTTTAGTTAATTAAAACTAAGTTATTTTTTTTGAAAAAGCAACATATACGGGGCAACATCTCTTATTACCCAATAAAAAACCCCGTCATCGACGGGGTTTTTAAAGGAATGTATACTTTACAAATTAGTTTACACTGCTTTGTAATTCTGAACCAGCTTTGAATTTTACAACTTTCTTCGCAGCGATTTTGATAGTTTTACCTGTTTGAGGGTTTCTACCTTCTCTTGCAGCTCTCTTAGATACTGACCAAGATCCGAAACCTACTAAAGATACTCTGTTACCTTTTTTAAGTGACTTTTGTACGTTACCTAAAAATGATTCTAATGCTTTCTTTGCAGCTGCTTTTGTGATTCCGGCATCTGCTGCCATACCATCGATTAAATCTGATTTGTTCATAAGGTTTAAATTAAAATGTTTGGTTAAACTTCAATTAAATTGCTTTACAAATTTAACAGGAATATCGGTTCAGGCAAGCAATACCGTGCGAAATGCAGGTTTTTGTTAATAACTTCGGATGTTTGTTAATAAACCCAGACGATTTTAACGCAATTTAAGAGAATCAGTGATAGCAAGGGGTTACATAACTTTTGCAGTTTCAGTAAAGGTATAACCATTCAATAAGGAGGAAACGTCCATTTTTCGTTTTCCGGGCAATTGCAACTCCTTAATATATATATAACCATCAATTACAGCGATTTTTAACTCTTTTTTGTCCGAAATCACTCTGCCAGTCTCTAAACTATGGGGCTCTTTAATTCCTTTTGCGCTATATATCTTCAATTTTAGACTCTCATTAGAATTCTCAAGAGTGGTCCATGCAACCGGGTAGGGCGATAAGCCACGAACAAAAGCTTCAATTTCTTCGGCAGGTAGCCTCCAATCTATCTTCGTGTTTTCTGTAGTAAGTTTAGGAGCTTCCTTTAATATTTCAGATTCCGGCTGGACGGTGGTAGTTACTTCGCCTTTTTCAATTTGCGAGACAGTTTCAGAAACTAACTTACTTCCTAAAACCATTAGTTTATCATGAAGTGTACCTGCAGTCTCATCCTTGGTGATTTCCAGTTCAGACTTCAGAATGATGGCTCCTGTATCGATCTTTTCATCTATAAAAAAAGTAGTGACACCTGTTCTCTTTTCTCTGTTGATGATCGCCCAATTTATGGGGGCAGCTCCTCTATATTGCGGTAATAAGGATGCGTGGAGGTTAAATGTCCCAAACTCCGGCATTGCCCACACTACTTTTGGAAGCATTCTAAATGCTACTATCACTTGAAGATTTGCATTTAAATCTCTTAATTGAACTAAGAATTCTTTATTTTTAAGGTTAGTGGGTTGAAGTACCGGGAGACCTTGAGTAACAGCATATTCCTTTACGGCAGATGGTCTTAGTTTTCTTCCTCGTCCCGCCGGGCGATCGGGAGCGGTAATTACTCCCACTATATTCTTTCCTTCTTCCACTAGGGTTCGTAATATCCCCACGGCGAAATCCGGCGTTCCCAGAAATACTATTCTTAGATCTCTCATTCTATATTCTTCGGTTTTTTATAAAAGTTTTTTTCATCGACAACAAGTGTTGTTAATTCAACAGTATAATTATCGGGATCTTTGGTGTAAATTGAATGAAAAAAATGGTGATCTTCAAATGTAAAATCTAGTTTCAATTCTAAATAACGTTTTTTGGCTTTTTCAAAATTCTCCTTATTCACATTGAAAGCAAAGTGATCTACTGCATTTATTTTAGAAGTTATTCCACGATCCTTTTTTCCAGATTTCTTCGGAAAAAGTGCCACTCCCGATTTATCTGCGAACAAGAAAATTGGGAAATCACCCCACTCAGGTAGTTGATATTTCGTTAGTCCTAAGACTTTTTCATACCATGCTGCCGAAGCGTCGATATCGTTTACACGAATAGCAACATGATCTAAAAAATTAATTTCTATTTTGTTTTCATTCTGTGTCATTTCACTTGTTGAAACTTTGAACTGTTATTTCAATCTGTATTTGTTCTCATTATTTATCAAAATCTTCCCGGCATCTAGCATTAACCTTAAAACTTTAACAACTTTCGTCTCAGCAAAAGTAAGTTTTTCTGAAATCTCTCGGGAAGTCAGTTCGCTATCTTTTAAAATCAAAGTTATATTTTTAGATAACCCTATAGCTTCCTTTTTGCTTAGAGTTGGGCCTTCGGCTGTACACACCGAGCAAATTCCGCAGGGTTTTGTTTCATTTTCACCAAAATAATTTACCAATTGTATATTTCTACACAGAGTATCGTTTTCAATATAATTTAATACAGATCGAACCTGAACTTTCTTTTTTTTATTTAAGGTTTCCACTTCTTTTGCCACAACATTGATCGTTTTATCGTCTTCTCTGGGTACCAGGAATGTCACTGAAGCATCGGTTATATGTAATGAAAGCTCAATGAGTTGGTCGCGTTCCAATTTTTGTAGTACCTCGATCACTTCACTGATATTCCGACTCGTTTTTTTGGCGATAAGTTCCAAATTAATTGTGGTAGGTGTTTCAAATATGCCACCGTATAATCGTAAAATCGTTTTTCCGATTATAGATGCAAGCACATCTTTTTCAAAATAGGCGAGAAGCACTTCAGAAGAAACTAAAAACCTAAGTGTCGATTTTCTGCCAAATTCTTTTGAAAGCTGAATGATTCCCAGTCGGTCTAATGCATTTAAACCATTAAAAGTTAGCAGGGTGTTGAGCTCGTACACATTGCAAAAATCTGTAAAACTAAAACTGAATTGTTTAAAACTTCCTTCACCATACGATACTTGGAAGTAGTTACTTAGTTTTCTATATATCAATTTTAAATCTTTTGGCGAAGCAAGGGAATCAACAAATTGCTTTTGAACAAGGGTTTTGTCATAGTTATTGTAAAGAATCACTGCGGTCGCATTTTTTTGATCCCTTCCGGCTCGACCCGCTTCTTGGTAATAACTCTCTAAACTTTCGGGCAATTGAATATGAATAACATATCGTACTCCGGGGTGATCTATGCCCATTCCAAAGGCGTTGGTCGCTACCATTGTTGAGGTTTTTCCATGACGCCATGCGTCTAACCGATTCTTTTTTTCAGAAGGGGTAATTCCGCCGTGATAATAGTTACTCGAAATCCCCAGAGTATTTAAGTGATTACTGGTTTCTACGGCACTTTTTCTGCTTCGTACATAAACTATAGCCGATTCATTATTCTCTTTTAGAATTTGTTCAATTTTATAGAGTTTATCGTCAACTTTAAAAACCTGATACGATAGATTTTCACGTGTAAAAGAGTCTTTATAAACGGCAGGAAGTTCGAGTTTTAATTCTTCAATAGTATCTTTTAAAACTTCAGGAGTTGCAGTAGCGGTAAGTGCAATAATTGGCGCTAAGGGATGAAGTTCTCGGAGTATAGTAATGTTTTTGTATGCCGGTCTGAAGTCATTCCCCCATTGCGAAATACAATGGGCTTCGTCTATGGCAATACAGTTTACATTCATCTGTTTGATGGCGTTTTGTACCATTTCCTGCTGCAATCTTTCGGGAGAGAGATAGAGAAATTTGTAATTCCCATATATAGCATTGTCAAGTGTTGTTCTAACTTCATCGAATGAAATACCTCCCATAATGGAAAGCGCTTTTATATTCCTTTCCTTTAAATTTTTCACTTGATCACTCATTAATGCAACGAGTGGCGATATAACGATACAAATACCGTCATTCGCCAAAGCCGGAATTTGAAAACAAATAGATTTTCCTCCTCCGGTGGGTAAAAGTGCAACTGTGTCCTTCCCGTTTAATACCGAGTTAATGATCTCTTCTTGAAAGGATCTGAACGAGGTAAAACCCCAGTACTTCTCAAGGAGTTGGAGGGGTGACTTCAAAATATATGTTTCAGTTTATCGATTATATAATCTGTTCTTTCGGCAATACTCCCAACGGGTACTTCAACGACGTCATAATCGTAATTCTGATAACCTTTCAGAAGAAATTCGTAGATAATTTCGGCTTGCTCGAACGATTCATAACGTTCGTCATCCTGAACATAGATATCTTCCCATGGTGGTAATAAAAAAACCGCATCGTATCTGTAGCGATTACAGGTTTGTGTAAAATTAGCGGGATAATGTGCGTTGATATAATCCATATAAGCTGTTACATCGGGCATTCCACGATCATAGAACAATTTATTTTCTTCAAATTTATTCGCCTTGTGGAATTGTTGTAATCTACCTTCTAACAACTTTTTACTAAAGAGGATGGGGTTTGTTAGGAAGAGTTGCTCTATTCCCTCTTGTTGCGCTTGTTTTATTACATCTCTCGATATTTCGGGCATACAAATATGTCCTTGATCTTCGAGATGATTTATTAAAGTTGTTTTTCCGGAACCGGGTCCGCCGGAAATTACAATTCTTTTTGCTTTCAATCGTTACTATTTTATTGCACCTAACTTACTAAATGAGTTCGCACTATTAGTTTGTTACATATTCATTCCCAATTAGACAAAGTACGTAAATAATAATTGATACTGAAAGTCTATCTTTGCAGTACCTACATTTAAATTTTCTTCATGAAGAACGATCAGAAAACGGAAGACTTTTACAACAGATTAAAAGAGCAGTTAGAAGGTGACACCAAGTGGCCTGCACCTTATATGTTTAAATTTATCGTCCCTGCGAGCCTTGAAAAAATTGCAGAGATAGAGGCAGTATTTGACGGTACCGATGCAGTGATAAAAACGCGTGATTCTTCTAAAGGGACCTACACCAGTGTTTCTATAGAGGTAACTATGGAATCTCCGGATGCCGTGATCGAAAAATATCTTGAAGTTTCTAATGTGGAAGGCGTTATTTCCTTATAATTTTAGTATTTTGCGCTTAATAACAAGGTACATCTCCCCTTATAACCTGTATTCAGGTCACTTCAGGAGATGGAATTGATAAAGATCTTTCCTTTAAATAAAATATTTTGATAGAAAACATAGAGTATAATACAGAGCGTCCTAAGCTCATTATTCCTGAATATGGCAGACATATTCAAAAAATGGTAGATCACGCAGTTGCTGCCGAAACAAAAGAAGAACGAAATAAATTAGCAAAGAGTATCATTGCTGTGATGGGGAACTTAAACCCGCATTTACGTGATGTGCCAGATTTCCAACCCATGCTTTGGGATCAGTTGTTCATTATTTCCGATTTTAAACTAGATGTAGATTCACCCTTTCCAATTCCTACTAAAGAAGAACTTTCTGAACGTCCGGAGCCACTAATGTATCCACAAAATCATCCTAAGTACCGTTTCTACGGAAACAATATTAAAAGAATGATAGATGTTGCCGTAAATTGGGAAGAAGGGGATAAGAAGGAAGGTTTAGTGCTTACTATTGCGAATCACATGAAAAAGTGTTTCCTTAATTGGAACAAGGACACGGTTGAAGACGATGTGATCTTTAATCATTTATTTGAGCTTTCCGAAGGAAAAATTAATCTTAAGAACAGTAATGAAGATCTTTCGAATGCAGATCAGTTACTGAAAAATAAGAAGCGCTACAACAGCAATCAGAGTAAAAAGAATTATAAGAGCAATTCCAATCGTAACAACAATCGTAAGCGTTACTAAATCCTCAAAAAGAATTTATGGGAACTTTTCAAATTGAAGGCGGACATAAACTGAAAGGTGAAATTCGTCCGCAAGGCGCTAAAAATGAAGCCTTGCAAATTCTCTGCGCGGTACTACTAACCCCCGAAGAAGTTATTATAGAAAACATACCCGATATTCGCGATGTCAATAAATTAATTGGTATCCTGGGGAATTTAGGTGTAAAAATTCAGAAATTAGGAAAAGGGAAATATGCATTTAAGGCAGACGACCTAAAGCTTGAATATCTCGAATCTGAACTGTTTAAAGAGGAGGGAAGCTCTCTTCGTGGTTCCATCATGATCGTGGGTCCTTTGCTTGCTCGCTTCGGAAAAGGATATATACCACGCCCCGGGGGCGATAAAATTGGTAGAAGAAGATTGGATACGCATTTTGAAGGATTTATCAATCTGGGAGCTAAATTCCGTTACAATAAAGAAGAACGTTTTTATGGGGTTGAAGCTCCAAACGGACTTACAGGAACTTATATGTTGTTGGATCAGGCGTCGGTTACCGGAACCGCAAACATTGTGATGGCAGCTGTTCTGGCAAAAGGACAAACCACCATATACAATGCTGCCTGTGAACCATATTTGCAACAACTTTGTAAGATGCTCAACTCTATGGGTGCCGATATCAAAGGAGTAGGTTCTAATATGCTTATCATAGAAGGCGTGGAGAGCTTAGGGGGTTGTACCCATAGAATACTGCCCGATATGATCGAAATTGGGAGTTGGATAGGATTAGCGGCGATGACCCATAGTGAGATCACAATTAAGGATGTTAGCTGGGAAAACTTAGGACTTATCCCGGATACGTTTCGAAAATTGGGAATTAAACTTGAAAAACAAGGCGATGATATTTTCATTCCTTCACAAGAAGAATATGAGATCCAAGGGTATATAGATGGCTCTATTTTAACCGTTGCCGATGCACCCTGGCCGGGATTCACACCGGATCTGTTGAGTATTGTATTAGTAATTTGTACTCAAGCCAAAGGAAGCGTACTTATACACCAAAAGATGTTCGAAAGTAGATTGTTCTTTGTCGATAAATTGATCGATATGGGGGCAAAAATTATTCTTTGTGATCCGCATAGAGCTACAGTCATCGGACATAATTTTAAGTCGACCTTAAAGGCAACCACCATGGTTTCGCCCGATATTAGAGCAGGAATCTCGCTCTTGATCGCAGCTTTATCTGCAAAAGGAACGAGTACCATACATAATATTGAACAAATTGATCGTGGATATGAGAATATCGATGAACGTTTGAGAGCGATAGGCGCGAAAATAACGAGAATCGATTCTTAAGTAAAGAAGTTACTTCAAAAAAAACCTTGGCTTTCGCCAAGGTTTTTTTATTTAGGGTTGTTGGTTATGCGTTTCGATTCTTATTAATTTCATCCTGCAATTTTCTTCTTAGCTGTTGTTCACGTTCTAAGGTCTTTTGACGGTGGGCATCGAATTCTTCTTCCGTCTCGGCAAGCTTTAAATTTGCCTCTTTGGTTACCGCATTACTTTTATTGAACTTAAAGAAAATAAATAAGAAGGCGGCAATTAATAAGGCGATTATGGACCACATGATGGTATTGTAAGTTGATTTTTTGGTCAACATGCCCAAAATTTCTATTCCATCTTCCTTTTCAATGGAGGCCGCCAGATTTTGTTGTGTCGAAGATAAATCCTGAGTAAGAGAATCTATTCTTCCCTTCTGTTCGTTTATTTCTGTATTGGCAGTTACGATCTCAGCTTCAAGAGCAGAAATAGAATCGAGTACACTCTTTCTCAGTGCATTCAATTTTACTTTTTTTACAACTTTATACTCTTGATAATTGTTAGATTTATCAATTACATCTGTAAATTGATCTTCAATTGTATTACCGTCGGTTTGAGCGGAAAGGGATAAAGCAAGCAGGAATAGGGGGATTACTAAAATAAATTTAGATTGCATAGGTACTTCGTTAGGTTGTTACGCTTATTTAACACTACAAGAGTAGAAAAATTGTGCGGAAATAACCAAATTTACGACGTAATTAAACTTTTTTTAACAGCTTTCTTCTTCTCATTCAGACAATATGCTAAAGCACCCGACGGACACTTCTTTACTTGCGAAATAATCTTTTGTGTAGTTGCTCCGTCCAGATTGATCCATGGGATGACCGTTGTTCTAAAGACTTCCGAAAGTCCTTTAGCGCAGTATTCGGCGTGGATACACTTAGTTGGATTGTACGTGACAGTAATGTCACCATTGGTGAATTCGTTTACAGGGGCTTCCATAAGCTTACATTTTGGGGTTATGTAAATGCTCTATTATTTGTTAGGATAAATATATAAAAATAATCCATAAAACAAATTTATTTATAAGAAAATTCTTACTAAAGTGCTAAGAAACAGCTTTTTTGTACTCTTTTAAGCAGCGTTCACGTGCTTCTTTATGATCGACAATTTTTTCTGGATATTCGGAAGTACCGTATTCTTTAACCCATGTTTTAATGTATTTCTTATCCTTGTCATATTTCTCAATTTGAGTGGTGGGATTAAAAATCCGAAAGTACGGAGCAGCATCAACACCACTTCCGGCAGCCCATTGCCAATTCCCAACATTGCTCGCCTGTTCATAATCAAGTAGTTTCTCCGCAAAATAAGCCTCACCCCAGCGCCAATCTATTAACAGATGCTTACAGAGAAAACTCGCTACAACCATTCTTACTCTGTTGTGCATGTAGCCGGTAGCATTAATCTGTCTCATTCCGGCGTCTACCAATGGGTAACCGGTTTCACCTTCTTTCCACTTTTCAAATTCATCTTTGTTGTTACGCCACTCAATTCTGTCGTATTTACTTTTAAAAGCGTTGCTAACCGTTTCTGGGAAATGATATAGGATCTGGATAAAAAATTCACGCCAAATAAGTTCCTGCCAGAAAGTTTCGTTCTTTTCGGAAATAGCTTTTTTTATTAGTTTTCGGATGCTTACGGTGCCAAAACGCAGATGCGGACCTAAACGAGAAGTAGCATCCTTTGCAGGGTAGTTTCTCAGCGCTTCGTATTCTTGTATAGTCGTTGGTGTTACTTCGTAATCAGGAACTTCAATACTGGATTTTTCAAATCCGATATCGTCTAAGGTTAAATTAGGAAGTCTTGTATTCTGATAGAGGTTTCCTAGATCCTGAGATGTATAATAGATCTTATTGTCGATTTCGCCAAATTTCTCTTTCCAAACCTTCATATAGGGCGTATAGACAAGGTATGGGTCGCCATCTGCTTTAACTACTTCATCTTTTTCAAAAATGACATGGTCTTTAAAAGTATGAAACTTGATGTTTTCTTCTGAAAGCACCTTCGCCACATTGGAGTCTCTTTCTTTGGCGTAAGGCTCGTAATCGCGATTAGTAATAACGTTTTGTATGTTGTAATCTGAAAGTAACGTTTTAAAAACCTCGATGGGCTTTCCGAAGAGAATAGCAATACTACTTCCTTCCTTCTGAAGCGATTTTCGAAGCTTTTGAAGCTGTTCAAAGATAAAAGTTACCCTCGCATCATTTTTGGGAAGTTCGTCCAGTATTTCAGAATCAAAAATAAAAATTGGCAAAACGGGATATTTACCATTCAGGGCTTTGTAAAAACCCACATTGTCATCTATTCTTAAATCTCTTCTAAACCAAAATACGTTTACAGGCTCTTTCATTGCTTAGGTTTTTCCGAAGAGTGTTTCTAGTTTATTCTTGCGGTATTCAAAGATCTCCTTCAGTTTAGGTTTTACCAGAAAGGGTTCCAATAATCGTCCTATAATTCCGAAGGGAAGCTTGTAATGCACAATGTCTTCCATTATCACACCATCCTCTGTCTCAGTGATAAAATGTTTGTGATGCCATAGAGAATAGGGGCCAAAACGTTGCTCATCTACAAAATATTTTCCTTCCTGTACATGAGTGATCTCGGTGACCCAGGTAGTTTTGACTCCTAATAGTGGAGTTACCAAATATTCGATGATCTGACCCGGATACATAGCTCTGTCTGCACCTGAGACTATTTCAAAACCCATATAGTCCGGTGTGATTACCTTCAGGTTCCCGGGTTCTGTTAAAAAGTTCCAGGCTTCTGAAAGGGTGATCGGTAAATGCTGTTTGGTGTGTAAGCAGTGTAACTTCATGTAACGAATTAGAATCGTACTTTCTTCGAAATTGAAAGTTTTCTATTAATTCGCAACAAACGATACATTTCGCGGTTCATAACCTCCTTACGTTTTCCCATTAATTTTCTAATAAAAGCAATCATTTTTTTTCTTTTTTGGTAAAGTTAATTCTGTTTTATCATTTAAACAATCACTTAAACATAACATTAACACATTTTCCCTACGTATTCATAAACAATGATTTATCGATTTATGTTATTCTGCTTTGAACGAAGTAAGATCTATAAATGTTATTATTAAAAGTGAAAATTAGACAACCATTTTTCGTTGGATATCACGACTATTTTAAGGTTTTGTTAACTAATTAGAATTGTAGGTATTGTAACTTCGCAACTCAAGTTAAAAACCATTAAATACCACACCATGAAAAAACTACTTCTCTTTGCTTTTGCAGCTGTTTTAGGGACTACAGTTCAAGCACAAATTACAACACCTGCACCTAGTCCTTTTCAGAAAATAGAACAGAAAGTTGGGTTAACCGATATTACTGTTGAATATTCCAGACCTTCTATTAAAGGGAGAACCATTTTTGGTGATCTCGTTAAATACGATGAAATGTGGCGTACGGGAGCCAATGCCAATACAACTATCGAATTTAGTGATGACGTAACTATTGGTGGGAAAGAGGTAAAAGCCGGAAAATATGCTATTTATACCAAACCCGGAGTTGCTAAATGGGACGTTTATATTTATGCAAAGAATGACAATGGTGGTTTACCTCAAAAGTGGGATGACGATCTTGTGGTTGCAAGCGTAAATGTACCTGTGTATCCTCTTCCTATCGATATTGAAACATTTACTATTTCCTTTGATGATCTAACGAACAATTCGGCTAATCTTGGGATGATGTGGGAAAAAACATATGTGGCTTTTCCAATAACTGTGGATACCGATAAAGCAGTATCTGCGAGTATTGACAGGGTTATGAGTGGACCAAGTGCTAACGATTACTATGCGGCTGCAGTTTATTATTTAGAAGCAGATAAAGATATCAATCAGGCAAAAACCTGGATCGATAAAGCAGTAAATATGCGAAGCGATGCATTCTGGTTTCACAGACAAAGATCATTGATATACGCTAAAGCAGGCGACAAAAAAGGCGCGATCAACGCTGCTAAAACATCTTTGGAACTTGCGAAAAAAGCAAACAATGATGATTATGTGGCTCTAAATACAAAATCTTTAAAGGAATGGGGCGCAATGTAAATGGCTCTTATTCTTATTTTTAAAGAAACGCCTCTTCTTGTTCAATTTAAGAGGCGTTTCTGTATTATAATTTTTAATTTTCTTTTTATTAGCATGAAAAATTCCAAATTCTCGATTACAACTTTAATTTTATTAATGATTCCCCTAATATCTTTAAGTCAGCCGGATGAAGACGAACTAGGTGGATGGTATATGTATTTTTTCAATTCGAACTTTGGTGAGAGCCAGTGGGGCGTACAAGGTGACGTACAATACCGAAATTGGGACATTATTGGGGATTTAGAACAATTGCTAATTCGAGGGGGTGTTACTTACAGTCCGAAGGCCGCAAACATTAAATTCACTTTAGGGTATGGAAGCATACATACCGGCGAATATGGATCTGGTGATGCTACATCACATGAGAGTAGAATATATCAGGAAGCTTTATTTCCCGGTAAGTTGGGATCGAGATTCTATTTAAATCATCGCTTTCGTTACGAACAACGGTTTGTTGAAGATCAGGATTTTAGAACCCGATACAGGTATAATTTATTTTTAAATGTTCCATTAAATACTACCGAGTTTGTTAAGAATACCGTTTACCTCGCTTTTTACAATGAGTTGTTTATCAATGGGCAGCGTGATATTGGTGATGGGCGATCTGTGGAGATATTCGACAGAAATAGAACTTATGGCGCAATTGGGTATGTAATTAATGATAGTTTTAAAGTGCAATTGGGAGCCATGCATCAAATTACAGATTCCTGGGAAAAAACGCAGACACAATTGAGTTTACACCACTCTTTCTAGTAAGGAAGAGCTGAATAGAATTGGGGTTATTTTGTTACTATAACTTCTCAGGTTTATAGATAGTTATTAACCTTGGTTAGGATATCGAAGTATTTTTTTTATAACAACGATCTGCCCCAGATGATAGTGGTTGTGCTCGATGATTCCAAGTATGTTTCGGAAGTAATCTCCGTATTTTTTATCTTCAAAGTCCAACCAAAGTTTATCTTCGGGGATAGTTTTTATCAAGGAGGTAAATTTTTCGGCGTTAGCCCAACACCTTTTTAAGAAATTGGTCCAATTGTTTTCATTTTCTATTGGAGCATAGATAAAACTTAATTCGTCTTTGGCATTTAAGGGCTCACCCTCCAGAACTTTTGACACGGCTTCAATATAATAATTTATATGGTGGGCGATCGTTGCGATAGTATTAAGGTCGTATACCTGTGTCGTTGCTTCTTTCCAAGTAACGTCACTAAGACTTTGTTTTAAATTGGAAGCCGTCCAGTTACCTCCAAAATATACCTCATTTAAATGCGTTGCTAATTTAGCAGAGAGCTTCATTATTTTATTTCATAGTGATATGTAAGGATCTTATAGTGATCAAGCTTCCGAAAGCAATTAATCGTACCAATTCATATCGGTTAATAGTATTTTTACTTTATCATTTTCATAAAATTCCTTGAATTTTTCTTCATCGTTAACAGTCCATAAATTTATTGGAATGTTTTTCATTGATTCTTCAATTCGCGGATAGTACTTGTAAGGCATTGATAAGGAAGAAAACTTTCCCAGTCTGTAATACAATTTATACTTATAATTTCTTAAGATCGATCTATATCTGGATTTTTCGGGCAAGACCCACCAACTTGTATAAAAACCCTTGCTCGTAAAGTGTGCGAGCATAGAAAGCTCGGTAGATTCAATGAGAACATGGTCTTTATTAATTCCTTTTTCATTGATTAATTCTATTAAATTCTCACAAGATTTTTCAGTTTCATCGCTTTTTAAATTCTTGAGGTTCTTGAAATCCAACCAATAGACAAATTGATTTCCATAGGTTGCAAAAACAGAATCTAAGTACAATAATCTTCCATTGTGTTCTTTGTAGGGAAAATCATGAGAAACCACGAATTTTTGTGTTTCAATATCATAAATTACGTCGAGTTCGGTTCCTATCGCACCCTTTTCCTTGGCAAGGTTAAAACTTTCAATAGAATTAGGGCCGTTCTTTAAATCTTTAAAATAGCCGGCATGGGCGAGTACTTTATTATCCAGATTTGCAAATTTATGGTCGGGCTCAACGTTTTTTACATAGTAATCCAGGTATAGCGCAGTACAAATTACCATTACAGCTGCGACAAAACCGATTTTAAATAGTCTTTTGATCATTACTTAATTGCTTGATATAAGATTTGCATATAAATTGTTTCGTAATCCTTCTCATTAATCACCTTTTTCTTATTTAAATACTCAATAATTAAATGAGGAATTTCAAAGTGTTTAAACTCTCCTTCCAGTTTTACAGGGTTTGAGTCTTTAATGACGTAGAATGGCAAACGTTTCGTATTATCTAATTGATACCCTAAGTCTTTAATTTTATCAATTTTCGGTAAATGATCGCCAATTATGATGATCATTGAGTTAGGGTCTAATGCGATCAATCTATCAATATATTTTGAAATTGCTTCGGTACGATAATAGATCTGATTTACAGAACGTTCAAATCTACTATTTTTTAATTTATTTCCGTTTTTAAAAACCTCGATAAACGATGGATGCCTTTCTTTATCCAATTCGAACGGGCTATGGCCGTACATCCCCATCACATAATTAAAAATTGGCGTAAAAGGTTTTGCCTGCAGTACACTGTCAATATATTTTAGGTTTTGATCGAAGAGATCGCCATCGAAAATAACGAGATTCTCTTTCTTTTTTCTAAGATAGGTGGTACCATTAATATAATTCTGCTCCTCGAAGCCCAGACCTTTATACGCGTTATACGAATTAAATATGTCTGGAGTTAACCCATTGGTCGCAACCGTGTAATAACCTGCTTCTCTTAACTGATTAGGCAATGATGCCTTCACCTTTGCACCGGTAAAAAAATTGAACTCTACCGACCCAAATAACGCCAACGCAGGGACACCGGTTAATAATTCGAACTCAGACTGTGGAGTACCCCCGGCATACACCGGTGCAACGGAATAGTTTTTATAAGGATATACCGAAGTCTCAAAACTAGGGTGAATCGGGTTCACGGAGTATGTAATGCCTTCAAACATATTTGGATCATAAAAGCTCTCCAGAACGATTAAATGAATGTTTTTAAGCCTGCCTGACGGATCAATCTGTAAGTGAGGTATTTGATTTGAATCTTTTTTCGAAAATGATCCTTTGGCTAATTCTTTAAATAAATAGTTCTTAGAGGCCTCTTCGTAAAGTATAAAATTTAAATACCCACTGCTAACAACAGTTTTCTTAAGGTCCCAGGTGATATATTCGAAATTCAGTTTTTCGAACAGATTGATATATAATTTCGGACTCACCTTTACAGATATTATCAGAAGAAGAAATACAGATACCAGTAAGTACGGACGCTTCAGTTTATTAATGTCAATAGCCCAAATAAGAAGTGAAAAATAACATATAGCCACAATAAGAGTGAGAAATACCTCAAAAGTTGATATTACACTAAACATTTCGGGTATTTCATTTACGTCTGAAATCTTCGGAAACCGATCAAAATAGATATAAAATTCGTTGAAGAAAAAGTAAAAAAAAAGGATTGGAACAGAAGCGAGAACATAAGAATACCACTTGTCTTTCAAAATAGATTTAAATGCTAACCCCAACAGCGCGACAATTACTACCTCAAGCTTTAAAAAACCCATAGAACTTCCCATATTCGTTCGAGGAAATTCTAATTTGTTAATTAGATAAATCAACGACAGAAGTGCTATAATATAGAGTATTGCCCTTACACCTTTAGAACGTACCAAATATATGTAATAAGGCAGTTTGAATAACTTAGAATTAGAAACCAAATGTAGTAGTTTAAACGTGCTGGTCTATCAAAATTGCATTCCCATCGGGATCTAGGACCACAAAACTCGCCGGACCTTGTGTGTTTTCATCGGCTTCAGATTCTAGTTTTATATGATTGTCTTTCAGGTGTTTCTGAATCTTTCTTACATCATCAAAATCTTCAATAGTGTTTGCATTGCTGTCCCAACCCGGATTGAAAGTTAAAATATTGTTCTCGAACATTCCCTGAAATAAACCAATAAGTGAATGTTCATTTTTCATGATCAGGTAGTTTTTATCCATCGCTCCGGCAAAAACCTGAAATCCTAATTTTTCATAGAACTCCTTTGAAGCTTTTAGATCTTTAACACTTAAACTCACAGAAAATACCCCTAGTTTCATAACGATAGAATTGTTTATTTATATAATTAAAGATACTGTTTTTCTTCGGAAGTGATTTTTCCTTAGAAAACCCGAGTTACTTTAAAACCGAACTACTTAGGTTCAATGATTAGAAAGACCGCAGTGCTATCGCCAACATTTAACACCTCATGCCAGGTACGTTCATCCTTTGAAAAAGTATAACCCGTTGGCACATTAACTTCTCTCACGCCTGTGGTATCCTCAATCCTGAATTTACTTCCGGAAATTGTATATCCTACATGTCTGTCATGATAATGTTTTTCGTGACCAACACCCGGAGGGAATGTACATTTTAACACCCTTATTTTCGCATCTTCTTTTAACACTTCACACACCGCTTCATTATTCCACCCGGCTTCAAGAGGATCGGGTAACCCATTTTCATTCTTGCAACTTGATATAAATAGTATTCCACTTAGTAATATGATTAAGTTAAAGTATTTTGTAGGTGAATGATTCATAAAATTTTAATCTAATTATGGGGTTAAAATTGAACGTTACGCAGTTTTGTTATTACTATTTTTTCTGAAGAAATCATTTTAAAAATTAGTCTAAGTTTAGTTCGTCCAGACTAATTCTGAAAATATTTCCATAGCCGTTAAGAGTTCTGTTTGCCGAAGCTTTTAACTCATCTACACTTGAAATTATGCTTTCTTCGGAAATAATGCGTTCACTGGTGAAATAAAAATTATTGCGCTCCCAATCTATAAACGGACAAAAGTCCAGTTTATCCGAATTTATTGTGGGTCCCATGTTTTTAGCTTCTTTCCAATTTCCTTGTGCATTTTTTACACTATAGTACAAGTCACTACCGCCCATATCGTCTTTTCTTCCATATGAGCTGAAGATGAGCAGGTCTTCCTTCGGACTCACATACGCATTGAATTCGAAGGTTTTGGTGTTGATAGCAGAATCAAGAACCACCGGCGTCATGTACGAGTGGTTTATATATTTAGACATAAATATATCTTCGGAACCTATTCCCGTTGGTTTACTTGCGGTAAAATAAAGGTTCCCATTCTCGCTAAGCGAAGGATAAAACTCATCTCCTTCGGTATTAATTATGGTGTCTAATGCTACAGGTGAAGACCATTCGCCATTTTGTCTTTCACTGTACCACAGGTTATAATCATTACTCTCATCGGTATTATGCAAAGGACGGTTAGAAGCAAAATACAAACGGTTGTCATTTTGCGAGAGAAAAGGTTCGATATCCTGATATTCTCCTGAAAACCCCAAGATTTCTGGTGCACTCCATTCTCCATTAAGCAGTTTTGTACTTACCAATGCTCGTTTGGTTTGCTTGTAATCTCCCAAAGTGTAAATAATTTCATTACCCGTTTTTGAGATAGCAATATCACGTTCGTAATACTGAGTAGAAATAAAACCTTCCCAGAATAGTTCCGGTTGGCTGGGTGAGTTACCTAAACTAGGTGTTGATAAAGAAGATCTTGAATTACAACTTACCGTTAATACAATTACGAGTAAAGCTAATATCAATCTAAGCAGTTCTTTTTTAATGCGAGGATTCACCTTCTTAATTGGTCTTTTCATATTAAACTTTTAGTGAGCCTCTAAATCCTCTTGCTGCGTAATACGATTCTGCTCCGTTGTGATATATAAATACAGTATTAAACCTAAAATCGCCAAATAACGCACCTCCCAGGTCTCTAATTTCTGAAGGCGTAGCGATCCAACTCGAAGTTTTAGTGTCGAAATCTCCAAGTTCCTGAAGTTTTCTGTATTCTGATTCGGTTAATAGTTGAATCCCCATTTCTTTTGCCATTTCACAGGCACTGTGTTTAGGCTTGAACTTTTTTCTGGCTTCCAAAGCGGCCTTATCATAGCACACACTTCTTCGTCCCTTAGGACTTTCAGAAGAACAGTCGAAAAATAAATATTCATCTGTATCTGTATCATGATCTATCACATCTGTTTCCCCTCCCGATTCTTCCATTTTAAATAAGCTCAATAGTTTTTTTGGACTGGCGCTCAGTTTCTGTTCCAGTTTAGTCCAATGAAGGTCTTTATGACGCTTCATATTTTGCTCAAACCGGTGTTTTAAAGAGTTTAATAGTTCCTCACTTTGTTGTGATGATAATTCATGTTTATTATTCATGTCCTCCTATTTTAAAACTACGAAAAAGTCTTTTAAACCGCTTAAAATACTCTGAACAGCATAAGACGCTAAGATCAATCCCATGATCTTACTAATTACAATGATTCCGTATTCACCAATACGTTTCTGAACGAAGTTAGCCGCAAGTAATACCAGCATGGTTAATACTACTACCACAAGCACAAGAATAGCGGTCATAGTTTGTTGTTCAAAAGTGTATAAATGGTTGTCTGTAAGTAATACAACAGCCATGATAGCACCGGGTGAGGCTATAGATGGGATGGCTACCGGAAAAATAGTAACGTGTTTATAATCGGTTATTAAATGTTTTTCAGATTCTACTTTTCCATCGCCAAAGATCATTGTTAGAGCAAAAAGAAACAGGATAACACCTCCGGATATTTGGAAGGCGTCGAGTGTAACGTCCATTCCTTCCAGAATAATTTGTCCGACAACAATAAAGAACAGCAAAACAAAAAATGCAACAACCGAAGCGCTTATCGCTACCTTTTTTTTATGTTTCTCTTTTAATTTTTTTGTCGCTTCCAGGTATACAGGAACAGAACCGAGGGGGTCAATTACTGCAATCAAGAAAAGTACTTTGGTAAATATTTCTGTAAACATTTAATTTCAAATTAGTTTTAAGATCCTAAGAGAGGAAGGTGTTTAATGTTGTGATACGTAAGTGCCATTGTCACACATTTTTTAATCACTTCATCCGGGACTTTTTCCTTTAATTTAAATAGAATCGCTCTATTTCCTTCAAAATCTAATTCGTTTTTAAATAATATTCTAAACGTTGCAATTAATTTTGTTGAGCAGCTAAAGTACATTGCGTATTGATCTGGAGATTTTGCCTTCCAATCAATTCGTAGCGTGCTTCCTTTTTTAGTCACAAAGCTTGGCTCACCCCATTTTAATGTTTCTTCCAGTCTATCGAGTCCGTTAATTTCATCGGCAGCCGTTAAGATCAGCGACCTTAAATGATTCATTTTACGCAATACGTGGTCAGGGTATTTAGCAAATACCTCTTTAACCTTCGGATCGGTAGTTAGTTCCATTCATTATTTGTTCTATGATCTAAGAACAAATTTAATGAATATAAAAACGCTATTCAATTATATTATTTATCGCATTTAGGGCAATTTGGCTCTCCTTTTAATTTGCCATTTGCATCAAATACGTAGTTACAGCATTCGTTGAAGTTCTTTTTTAGAAGGGATTTGCCACGACGTATTCTCGCTTTTACATTGTGAAGACTAATATTGAGTATTTTCGCAGCTTCAGATTGTTTGTTTCCTTGTGTATAGACTAATTCAATTACTTCTTTGTATTGGTTGGGGAGATCGTCTATAAACTTGTCGAAGCAGCATATTTCGTTTTGTTTTTCTGAAATATCTTCGTCAACGTCTTTCACTTGTGCGCTATACTTAGACTCCGTATTAAAATAATTATTTATTTCATTACGCGCGATCTGAAACACCCAGGCTTTCACTTTAGATTCGTCTTTTAATTGATGTAGGTTTTTATGAATTTTTAGAAAGGTGTTCTGAAATACATCATTTGCAGCATTTTTATCTGTTACTTTTTTGAGAATATAGAAATAGAGCTCATCATTAAAACGATTCCAAATTTTTTGAGTTTCCATTTTAGAAATTATGATAAAGGTTGACCCTAAAGCCAACCTTTATTTGTTTAACAACAATCACATTTATCACATTTGCAATTTGCACATTTACAGTTATTATCCATACAATTTGTACAGTTACACACAGTGCAATCACAGTTGGTACATTTACAAATATTCATAACATTTATATTTTAGAGTTCACAGAGTAGACCCGGAAATACATAAAAGGATACATAAAATTAAGAATATTTTTCGGCTAATAGGGAAGGAGCTGGAATAGTCAAACCGTTTGCGACCAAGAGTAAATAATCGTAGCAAACTTTCATGTACGTTTGTACCTTTCCGAAGTAAGAGAAAGTGAGCGTTTAATTGAAACCTATGTGCCGCTTATGGGTGTGCCAAATATGCCGACCGCCATTTCGATCCAAATAAGAAGTAGGATAAGGAAAATGCCTAACCCAAGAGCTATCTTAGTTTTGGTTTGCTTTTTTCTCAACACAAGCTCGACACAAAATCCCAGACCAATTAAGAGGATCCCGGCAACCAAAAAATCTCCCGGACCCCAATTCACTTCGCTGGTAAATTGCATTGCCAATAGAGGAATGAGTAAAATAAGTAAAGAAATACTTATTATTAATCCCGATCTTTTTATCAATTTACTCATTTTTTTAATAATTAACTTTTACTAAATTAATAGCTCTTTAGTTGTGAGCAGCTTATTGGAGTGAAGTTAAGAATTAATTATGTGCTGTTTTATGTAAAATAATAGTTTTTTCTTCTTCTGAAATGTCTAAGAACATGATCTCTATAGTCGGTTTATCGTTAAAAGAATACCCATTCAAATAGCCTTCACAATCAAAATTGCGCTCCTTAGTTGAAAAATTGTTTATCATTAATATTTTGCTTCCGGGACGCAGTCCAAGTTTCTCGGCTTCCGAATCGACAAGAACATATTTTACTACATAATTTCCATCGATAATTGCGATGTCGAATCCGAAGGTCTCATACCTAACCATTTTAGGTGATTTAGAATACGGACTAAAATAAAACCAGCCGCTTTTATAATCCAGCGTTAGTTTTCCATATTTTAAAATGGCAGCGCCAATTCTTGGCGCACTTGCCTTCGAAAACTGAGAATAAAAGTTATTAAAAGTTGTATTTGCGATTTCCAGACGCTCAATCTTTTCCATGTATCTGGTTGAATTCTTAATATCATCCATGGTTACACCAAAGGAAAACTGTCCTTCAAATTCAAGGAGTTTTGTGTTACCGTTTCTAACTTGTCTTTTTTCGACTTCTTCTGTTTTCGGACTGTAAAGATCGCCCGATCCGGAATCGAATTCAATGAACTCGGATTTGCCATCTATGGTTACTTTGAACTCCGGCAAGCCCCTCTTACTAAATTTTAGCTTCGTCCTGTTAGCTTTATCGAAAGAAAGAGCCTTTATGTCGTCAGTCATTCTAAATGTACCTGAAGCATGATCAAACTGTAAGATCACGTCGTCGAAAAAATCCCTTCCAATCATTCCGTCCAGATCAAAACAGCTGTAAGGATATTTATGAGGAAGATCGCTAACAATCGCCTTTCTATTACTAAAAGTCCAATTGCCCAGCTTTATTTCGGGTACAACCACAGTATTTAGTTCAATTTCATTCCTATTGATATCAATGATCGTGGTGGTGGAGGTTTTATCAAAGTTAAACTCGTTTTGTAGCCCTTGCGAAATTTCAAAGATCCCACCGGTATCTAAAAGGAATTTGTAACTCTTCCCATTAATTTCAACCGGTACAATGACTTTTTCTTTTATAAGCTCAAAAGGAAGTTCGTTGGTGTCTTTTATGGTGTGGGAATCATCATTATTCGGACTTTTCGTTATGACAAGTAACAGGAAAATGACTATGGTGAATTTCATGATTTCTTCGGAAACATCCGTGGTTTAATGTAAGTCGGTCTAAATAAACTTTAGCGGTATTTTTTATTGTGTTCGGAGTATCTTTTCCATTTTACGTCCCTTAGCTAATTCGTCCACCAGTTTGTCTAAGTATCTAACTTCCCGAGTCGATTTATTTTCAATTTCTTCCACTCTGTAACCGCAGATGACCCCTTTAATTAAATGTGCGTTCTCGTTTAATGATGCATTTTTAAAGAATGATTCGAAGGTTGTTTTATGGGCTATTAACTCGTGAATCTTATTCTCATCATATCCGGTAAGCCACTCAATTACTTGATGCAGTTCTTCTTTAGTTCTGCCTTTTTTTTCAACTTTTGTGACGTAATGAGGATAAACAGATCCAAAAGACATGTTCGCTATGCGCTCATCGTGGTGACTCGTGCTTTTCATATGCGTAGGTTTCAGAATAAATAAATATAGAAAAATTATAAGACTAAACCCATTTACAACAATGAAAACCGTCCATTTTAGTACTCTGATCTAATATTTCCGAAGAAACCAAAACAATATTCACTAAAATTTAACTAAAACTCTGGTGGTAAACCTGTTACGCCATGCTCTTTTTGAAGTACTTTTTCCGAAGCCAAAACGAAACACGCACCAGAAAAATTAATGCCGGAACTTCTACTAACGGACCAATAACCCCGGCAAAGGCTTGTCCGGAGTTTAATCCGAAAACAGCAATTGCAACAGCGATCGCGAGTTCGAAATTATTACCTGCAGCGGTAAATGCTACCGAAGCTGTTTTGTCGTATTCTGCTCCCATGGCTTTTGTAAAGAAGAACCCAATGATGAACATTAGTGTAAAGTATATTAAAAGCGGAATGGCAATTATTAGCACGTCCATTGGTATTTTAACTATAAGTTCTCCTTTGAGGGAAAACATTACTACAATTGTGAATAACAATGCGATTAAAGTTAAAGGTGAAATTGCGGGAATGAACTTTTCGTTATACCAAGTTTCTCCTTTTAGCTTTACGAGAAAGACACGACTTAAGATTCCCATTAGGAACGGAATCCCTAAATAAATGGCAACACTCTCGGCAATTGTTCCAATTGAAATATCGACTATAGCGCCTTCAAAACCAAAATAGGGTGGAAGTACGGTAATGAATATCCATGCATAGAAACTGTATGCGAATACTTGAAAAATACTATTTAAAGCGACCAACCCTGCCCCGTATTCGCTGCTACCCTCTGCCAGGTCGTTCCATACCAGAACCATCGCAATACACCTTGCCAACCCAATTAGGATGAGTCCGACCATATATTCGGGATAATCCCTTAAGAACGTAATCGCAAGCACGAACATTAAGATGGGACCTATAATCCAATTCAGGATTAAAGAAATGGAGAGGATCTTCGTATTTCTGAAAACACTTGGCAATAATGAATAATTGACTTTCGCCAAGGGTGGGTACATCATCAGAATTAACCCTATCGAAATGGGAATATTTGTTGAACCACTGCTAAATGAATCTACTATTTCGGGAAACGACGGATAAAAATATCCAATACCTACACCTATCAGCATTGCTAAAAAGATCCAGATGGTAAGATAATTATCTAGAAAGCTTAATTTTTTCATGGCTATTTTTTTAAGAATTTACCTGAGAGAAAATATAGAATAGTTCGGTTGCGATTTGCAGACTTCTCTCATTATATTTTTCGGCTTGTTGAGGGGTGTTATCAAAGATTTTAGGATCTTCGTAGGTAATAGGAATACGCTTTTCGGCGCCGGGAACGAAGGGACAGGCTTCGTTTGCCGAATCACAGGTCATTACGGCTGCAAAATTGGATTTCGGATTAAAGGAATCATCCATTTTTTTAGAGAATCCTATTATGGGGTGCTCATTTTCCGCATATTTGATGCTATAAACGGGATTTTTGCCGCTTGAAAGAGTTTTAACCTCAAACCCCGAATTTTCCAAGGTTTTGGCAACCATTGGGAAAAGCGCTGTATTTTCTGTACCACCCGAATAGCAGCTTACATTCTTAATCTTGAAAATATGAGCTAAAGTCTGAGCCCAGACCTGAGATAAATGACTCCTTCTGGAGTTATGAGTACATATAAAATTGATTCGAATTTCCTGGTCGTTATCCAGTTTTGCCTGAATAAATTCAATTAGCAGTTTTAAATCGGCTTTACGTTCGTTAGAAATAGTTTCGGGCTTAAGACCTTTAACCAAGTGGTCAATATTTTGAAATATAGTTGTATGCGTTGAAGTCATATTTGTTTGAAGTTCTGTATGATCATTGAAATAATGTTTGATAGTGGTTTAGCAGCAATCTTCAACCTTGGTAATATCCTGATTTAGGAAATTGAGCATTGTTTCCTTCATTTTAGTCCAGTTTTCGGCGTTAATGCAATAGCATACACTAGTCCCTTCAACAGTACCTTTAATTAATCCCAGATATTTTAATTCTTTTAGATGCTGCGAAATAGTAGGTTGAGCTAATCCAATTTCTTCCACCAGATCTCCGCAGAAACAGGTGTCCAATTTAAATAACTGTTGTAAAATGGTAACTCGAGCCGGGTGACCAAAGGCCTTTGCAAAAGTTGCGATCTCATTCTGCTCGTCTGTGAATATTTCAGTCTTTGCCAATCCCATAGTTTATTTATTTGTACATCGCAATATTACGATTAATAAATTAGAGCGCAAAGATTTTTAGATCAATTAAGTGTTAAATTGAAGAATCTTTTAATAAAGATTTTTAATAGGGGAGAGGATTGTGCTTAATTATAGTTTTATTCGTTGCTGTTTTACCGCTATACTTTTATTGCTGAAGAAAACTAATCCCGTGAGCACCACAGATCGCTGCCACTTTTTCAAAATTGGGAGGGCCTTCCGGAAGCTTGGCGAGTTCCATAAACATGTGCTCTATACCGGCGGGGAATGCCGATGTGATCATTTTGGCTTTTTCAGTTCCTACAACTTTCCAGGCATGAGGAACATTTTTAGGAGCAAATGCAGTATCTCCTGCCTGGAGAATAGAAGCTTTTCCGTCTATCATAATTTCAATCTCTCCTTTTATCACTCTAAATATTTCATCTTCCTTGGTATGCACATGCGGCGGTATACCAACACCAGGCTCTACATTATCAACCCATTCTACTATCTGGTTGTTGGTTTCGCTACCAATAAGTTTATGAGTTTGTATATCTCCTATAACGTTTAACACATCACCTTCACTATCTTTTATGATCTTAGGTTCTGAAGTTCCCGAAACACTACCGTTAGTTAATGTTGTCTCACTTCTCATGATTCCGGGAATTAGTGCAATACCTAGTCCGAAGCCCGAAGCCTGTATAAATTGTTTTCTGTCCATCGTTTTAGTTTTGTTGCAATTTAATACCTAGTCGCGTGACAAACCTTAGAAAATTACGGTAAGACTTAAGAATTTAGGAACTATTAATTTTTCCGAAGTGCAGATGGTGTACTACCTGAGTGGTTTTTGAAGAAAGAACTAAAATATTCGGGAGAAGAGAAGCCTAATGAGAAGCTGATTTCTTTAACAGATTTATTTGAGAATTTTAATTCCCGTCGGGACCTCATTAGAAGCTGTTCTATGATTATGTCTTTGGAACTCACCGATAAGGCCTCCTGTACACATTCGTTTAGATATTTAGGGGTGATATTAAGCAAATTAGCATAATAGGATACATCGTGATTCTATGTAACATTCTTGTCTACTAACCCTTTGAATTTGTACACAATGTTTGTTTTGGAGTTGCTGTTGGTGATAACAGATTTGATATTGCATTGTCCGTCGCAATAGACAAAGAAAGTATTGAGCAGGGATAAAATGGCTTCATCTCTATGGTTGAGGTGCGATCCTAAAAGTTCATCGATCATTTCAAGGATGGCCTGAGTTCGTTTTTCAATCCCCGGACTTAGTTTAAACAGTGGTATTTCAGAAGTATTAAATAATCTAACCTTGTTAATATGAAGATTTTTTAAGATCGGGTCATTGAGTACTTCAGTAGAAATATATAAAACATATCCCGAAAAAGAGCTTTGGTCGTTTTTAATTATTTTCCATTGAAACTTAGGGTCTAAAAAGAAAATAGAGTTGGATACATCTTTATATAGTACCTCGTCTATTTCTATACCTTGAACACCATCTTTGACCCAGCAAACGGCAAATTCATTGTTCGCACGTTTTGGTGTCATTTCGTGTGCAATTTGTGAAATATGGATGGAATCCCTGTTCATTTAGATTAGTTTGAGAATAAAGATAAAAATAAATGTAGAAAACCGATTTTTTAAATGAGTTATGACTTCCTTATAAAGTTTAGAAGTTATTTAAGTGTCTTTCTTTCTCCATTCTATTTTTACGGCAGATAGTATTTCCAGTTCCAGTCTTGTATTAGGAATAACTGTGAATCCGTTCTTTACGTAAAAGTTTAAAGGCGATCTATAGAATTCTCCATTTCGTTTCTTGTCTGTATTATGGTCAATTACCCAGCCATTTAATTCAGATTCTTTGGTCTTAGCTATGTTCAAAATTTTTCTTCCTAATCCATGGCCTTGTACTGCTGCATCTAAAATGATCGCAAACCATTTTTCACTCTCTCTTATAAAGCTAAAATACCAACCCCTAATTTTTTGATCATCATCGATCATAACAATGTTCGACTGTTCTTTTAAACCTTCTAAGTATTTTTCAAAGGCCTCTAAAGTAGGATAGTTTAATTTTTTGGGATACTCATTATTCCATAATTTCAGAATTGCTTCTTTCTGAAAATGAGATAGTTGTGATGTTTCAATAAAATTCATAATTACTTGATAATGAATTATTTATGCATTATTTTTTAAAACCTATCCCATGGGGTTAGGTGCTATATGCCTCAAGATAAGTAGTTTCATCGTAATAATTTAAATCGCTATTAACCTAATTAAATTTACAATGAAAAATTTACTATTTACATTACTATTCCTCATTACAGGAATCACTTTTGCACAACAAAGTATTAATTACAAAGCTCTTATTAAAGACGGAACCGGTAACGTAGTTGCTAATGATCTTATTCAAATTGAATTCACTATTCTACAAGGTGCAGGGCAAACCAATGTCTATCAGGAATCTCATGCACCAACAACCGATGCCAATGGTATTGTTATCGTTAACATTGGTGAAGGTAGTCCCATTTCGGGAACCTTTAATGCCATAGATTGGGCAGCAGACGACCATTACCTAAACGTACAAGTAAACACGGGTGGGGGTTTAACCGATATGGGCACCACGCAGTTTATGGCTGTGCCTTACGCCAAACAAGCCGAAACCGCAACCGTAGCAAACAATGTTACCGGATTGGAATCCTTGGACGAAGGCAATGGGATTGGTAGACGATTGGTAGGAAGCAATCCTATATATTTTGGTGATATTGGTATTTCTGCTGTAGATCTAAGTGCTAGTAACACTCTTAATGCTTATGGAGCTACCGGTGCTTATTCTTTTGCCTCCGGCCGTAATGCGATAGCTTCGGGTCGTTACACTATGGCGAGCAATTATGGCAATACAGCGTCTGGAGATTTCGCAACAGCTTTTGGCTACATTACCTCTGCCGAGGCATACGCTTCATTAGTTTTAGGACAACGCAATGTAGGAGGAGGAAACCCAACAGCCTGGGTACAAACCGACCCTTTACTGGAAGTTGGAAATGGTTTTGGTGGCACTTACAGCAATGCCTTAACCATTTTAAAGAACGGAACCGTTACAGCGCCTAGTTTTGATATGGCAGAAGTTACCGACCCCAAAGCTTTGATCACTAAAGAGTATTTAGAAAACACAGCCGTAGTTGCCACAGGGTTAGAAGCTATAGACGAAGGTAATGGAATAGGTTGGCGCTTGATAGGACGAAGCCCGACTATTTATGGCAATATTGGAGCTGATGCAGTTGATTTAAGTTTTAATAATGTTCCTGAACGTGAAGGAGCAACTGGAAGTAAATCAGTAGCAATGGGAACAAATACAGAAGCTTCAGGGTCAAGTTCTACATCAATTGGTTTTTATAGTATGGCATCAGGAGATAATTCAACAGCAATGGGTTTCTCAACGATAGCTTCTGGTAATGAAGCTACAGCAATGGGAAATAATACAGAAGCATCAGAAGATTATTCAACAGCAATGGGTATCTCCACGAGAGCATCAGGATACAGTTCTACAGCCATGGGAAGTGGAGCAGTAGCATCAAGCAGTTCTTCCACAGCTATGGGAAGTAGTACAGAAGCATCTGGAGCTATTTCAACAGCTATGGGAAGAAATACAAGAGCAGAATCCCAAATATCAACGGCAATGGGCAAATATAACATTGGAGGTGGTGATCCAACATCTTGGGTTTTAACAGACCCATTATTTGAGATTGGTAATGGAGGTAGTGATTTTTCACGCTCAAATGCTCTTACGGTACTTAAAAATGGTAATATGGGTATTACCACCAATACACCAGAAACCAAGTTGCAGGTTACAGGTGGTAGTGATGCTGGTTTGAATCATGCCGGAGGTTTTGTGCTATTGGGTGAGACTTCTGGTATGAATCTAGTCATGGATACCAACGAAATTATGGTCCGTAACAATGGTGTAGCGGCACCTTTATACTTACAAAATGATGGTGGTCAAGTAGCAGTAGGTGGAAGTATCGTACATAGTAGCGACCGTAGATTAAAACGTGACATAGAAACCTTGCCGTATGGCTTAAAAGAAGTCTTACAATTAGCACCCAAACAATATTTCTGGAAGAACCGTGGCGAGCAAACCCATAAATCGTTAGGCTTAATTGCTCAAGAAGTACAACCTATTATTTCGGAACTAGTACACACCGCAAACGACGAAAACCAAACATTAAGCGTTAGCTACACCGAATTGATTCCTGTTTTAATTCATGCTATACAAGAACAACAAGAGATTATTAAAAGTTTGCAGTCCACAGTGAGCAATAAGCAATCACAAGTAGGAAAGCTGGAAAAAGATGTTGCCGAATTAAAAGTTTTGGTTCAGAAAATGGTATCAAACGATCAAACTATTAAAAGAACTGGTGTGAAATAGTAATAGTTAAGTGAAATTAGAGTAATTAAAACCCTCACGATGAATTATATGTCATTACGAGGATAACGAAGTGGTCTTTAGGTTAATAGCGAAACAACTTATTAGATCGCTTCGTTTTTTTGCATTACGGAATTTCTGCTAAACCCTTAAAACTTTTGCTATATTTATTGGATAATACGCAATCATTTTACATTTAAAATCCAATCGATGGCTTGTTTCCACCTTACGCGAATTCTTAATTTCGTTTTAATTGTTCTGTTTTTTAGCACTCCGGAAATTATTTTTTCTCAAGACGAGGAAGGTCGTGTAATGGATGTGTTAGAAGGGTTTATTGCTACGGAAAACCCCACAGATGCTATTAATGATCTCTTATCAATACAGCAAATCGTTCCTCGTGCGTCCGATTCACTTCAAGGTCAGTATTTTTTAAACCTGGGCATTGCCTATGGGCAACTCAATAAAGCAGATTCGTCTTTTTTATATTTAAAAAAAGCTGAAAAAATTGCCAATACAACAAAATCCAATTTTCTTCTGGCAATGATAAATAACACTCGGGGTTTAGTTTACATGGGAAGAGCAGAGTATGAGGCTTCTTTGGCAGCCTATCAAAAGGTTATGGAGCTTTCCGAAGGAAAGAACAACCGCAAACTCAATGATGTATTGAGCAAAACTTACGGGAATTTAGGGGGTGTTTATTTTCAACTCGGACAAATGGATAAGGCTATAGAAACTACCAAAAAATGTCTGGCATTGTCTGAAGCATTACAAGATACTACAGATATGGCTTTAAATCATTTGCGCTTAGCTATGGTTTATAACGAATTAGACCAATTAGATGAAGGAATATCGCATCTTACAGAAGCCCGACGTTTCTTTAATGATCTTAACGATACAACCATGTTAGTGTATGCAGAAAACAATCTGGGTAAGGTATTCGAAAAGAAAGGAGCCCTTAATGATGCCTTTCAACATTATGAAATGGCTCATAATTTGGCAAAATCTGTTGGAGAACAAGAAGAATATGCGTTAACCTTATTGGCAATGGGAAAGGTCCAGCTTCAACAAGCGAAATTGACTTCTGCTCAGGGTTACGCTCAAGATGCATTACAATTCTCCAAACAAAATCGATTTGCCGATAGTGAAAAAGAGGCGTACGATCTGTTGTATCAATTAGCACTTCGGAAAGATAATTTGAAACAGGCATTAACCTATAGAAATGCTTTTATAACCTTAACAGATTCGTTGAACAGCGTCGATGTGAAGGAGCGAGTTGCGGCCTTGGAAACACAGTACGAAACCGCTAAAAAGGAGAAGGAAATTCAGAAGTTAACGTACGATAGTCAGTTGAAAGACGCAACTCTAGCCGAAGCCAGAAACGGTCAGATCGCTATTGGGGTAGGGGCATTGGGAACTATTGTTGTACTTCTGGTGATCTTTATAGCGCGACAAAAAAAGTTAAAAGCCGAACGGGAAGCTCAAGCGCTACAAGTAGAGGCCTTACAAAAACGTTTTATGGAGCTTCATAGCAGTCCGGCAGAGTTATCTGTAGAGCTCGATATTGAAGAGCTTAATAACAAGTTACACACAGCTCTTACCGAAAGAGAGTTCGAGGTGCTGAAGCATTGTGTTGCCGGAAAAACAAATTCTAAAATAGCCGATCAACTTTTTATTTCTGTGAGTACAGTGAAATATCATCTACGTAACGCGTATAGTAAGTTGGGCGTTAATAACAGGAAGGAAGCGTTTCAGTTCATGTTGAAATCGGTATGACCTGCTTACAAAAATAATGTCTTTGCTAGAAATGATACCGACTTATTTACATTACAGGTATTTTATTCAGCAGAGATTTCTAGAGTGCAATTTTTTTAATTTCTCCGGTTACGGTGCACGACTTTTTTACAGTGTTGAAGATGGTCCCAAAGTTTTCGATATTCTTTTTTAGCAATTCAATATTTAAATTTTTATCGTTGCTATAGATCGTTAGTTCATAATTGATATCATCCATTCTGGGAGGTTTTTCTAAACGTGTAGCATTGACCATTATTTCTGCAGAGCGGTATTCGAAATTCATTAGAACTGAAAATCTTTCAACATTTTTAAGTACGCAGGCTGAAAATGATCCTAAGAATAATTCGGCTGGATTTGGCAACGTATCTGCCATTTCGGGAGTTATTCCGAAGGGAATATTAGATTCTTTAATGGTTACCGAAGCATTATTCTTCGAAACTGAACTCGCTTTACTGATATAGTTCATAAATAAAACTTTTATTGAGAAATGGCCATGTAAATGAAAAATGCATTTACATTAAAATTATGAATTTAAGAATGATCCACATCTTAAATAATGTTTTTTAACAACAAACTCAATGATCTTTAATTTTTAATGAACTTTTCAAAAGCAGTACCTCGGTTTGTGAGAATCTTAATAAAATAGTTGCCAACATTTAATTCTGAAATATCTATGGCAGTACCATTCGAAACATTAGGATTACTAAGTATTTTTTGTCCTAACAAATCAAAAATTTCATACGATTTAACTGTAGCAGAGGAGTCGAGATACAAAAATGTATTTGCGGGGTTCGGGTACAATAAAATGCGATTAGAAAATTCATATTCCGAAATACTAAGTGGAACTCCAATTGTAGTGTTATAAGTGTTTGTTTCAATAGGAAAGTTAAAATCGAAATAGATCTCTGCACTATTCGAAAAAACATCTCCTTCTTGTAATGTGGGGAGTGTTTTAATTTTGTACAGTACAAAACCATCGTTGTTTTCGTCGTCAAAAGGTAGATCGATACCTTCAAAAATGAATTCAATTTGATCTCCGGTTATTTGTGTCACAAATTCGTGACTACCCGATAAAACTTTAAAGCTTGACAAATCAAAACTTTGAGTATCTATTATATTTTTCACTACAATATTTTCGGCATTAAAGGTACCTGTATTCTCAAAACGAATTCGGTAATGCACGTATTCACCTATATCATCTACCGGAATATACGCTCCCTCTAAGCACTGTATGTCGTTTGGATCGAAAGAACCTACAACAACTTGATCCAGAATGAAAGTGTTGTCGGCAGGGTTGGCGTCGTCTGTTATAGGATTTACCACTGCTGTATAGGTTAATACATCATCAATGTTTACTGGGAAGTTAGGATCTGTTGGCGGATTGATATTGAACGAAATTTCTACTGAAAATGATTGAAAAGGATATAAATCGGTAAAATTCCAAGTAAAACTATTTATATCTGAAGCATCGTATGGTATATCTGAATCTACATAGGTGACAAAATCTTCAAGATAGGTTAGTTGAACATCGCCACTTAACACCTGATTTCCAACGTTGGTTACCAAAAGTTGGTAGTCTGCATCAAAACCGGGCCTGGCAGGTGTTAAAGGAGTTATAACTACCTGCAGATCATTTACAACAGAATTCGGTTCAAAACAAAGATCCTGTTCAAACGGACTGGCAGAACCCGGAAAAGTTACGGTGAAATTCGTTGGATTTACGTCGTATAGGGCAGGGTTGGGGTTGTTTGGCGTTATGGTATAGGTACCATCTTGTACGGGGATATAATAAAAGCCGGTGTCACCTGCAAAACCAGTTGAGGTGGTTGTTCCGTCATCAATAGTATAACTCATAAACGGCACTATAGGATCGGAAACCGAGCAACTGTTAGTGTCAAAATCGAATCTGGACATACCTTGAATTTCGAATATTTCTCCTCCAGGGGTAAAAGAGCAGTAGGTATTTAAATTTACATTGCTATAGCCGTTGTTCGTTAACCAGGTTTGAACATCATTAATTTGTTCAACATCTGAACAAACATATTGCAAGTTGGGTAAATTGTTAATGTTGATGTTGAAAAGAGATTCGAAACTTCCGTTTTTAAGAAGAATTGATTCTAAATTGGGATTGTCATTAAACGATCCCCAATTTAAATTTATACAACTATTCAGATTTATTTCGGTAAGTAAATTGTTGGCTAGGTTAATTTGAACTATCTCATTATTTTCTGCTAAGATCAGTTCTTCCAATGAATTATCAGGGACTTCAACAATAGTCGCATTAGGTACATTAGAGAGGTCTAAGGTCGTTAATTCATTATCACCCATAACCAATGTAAAGAAGAACGGACAGTTTTGAATTACTAAATTATTAATTAGATTTCCACTTGCACTAATAGACTGCAATACCGGCAAATCCTCGACCACCAATGAAGTTATTTGATTGAAAGCTACATTTAAGTTTCCTAAACTCACGGCACCAGTCACATCTATGGTCGTAATATTATTATCTTCCGCAAACATAGTTGATAAACTGGTTAGACCACTTAAGTCTAAACTCGTAAGTGCACTATACTGAACATCCAGATCTTCTAATGCCGTACAACCACTTAAATTGATGCTGGTCATGCTATCATTGCTACTCGCAGATAGATTAGTGAGGTTTGTTAAATTGCTCGCATCTAAGGCAGTTAGATTGTCTGAATAGCTAATATCAATAAGATCTAATGCGCTAAGACTGCTAATGTCAACACTAGTAAATGGATTACCATATGCCCAAAGAATTTGCAGATTAGATAGTCCGGTAAGATCTACGGAAGTAAGAAGATTATTGCTAAAATTAAGATATTCTAAGTTTGTATGTGGCGTTGCGTCAAAAGTTGTTATTTCGTTTAGATTAATTTCTAAACGTGTGAGATTAACAAAATTATCCAATCCTGTAAGATCTGTAAGGTTACTTGATTTGACGTCCAACTCATAAATGAGTAGGGCTTCAGAGACGTCAATCTCATTATCTGTATTGATATCAATTGCTACATAGTCACCCGCACTGTCTTTTGCAACAGGATTTGTTGGACTCGCGGATAGAAGTTTATTCTTAAATTCAATATCAGGGAAGTTTATAATTTGCGAAAAGGACGCGGTAGAAACAAAGAAAATTAGTAAAAGGTAAAAGTATTTCATGGTGGCAGTTTTTTAAAGTTACTTTAGGCTCAAAATTAGAAAACTCATTTTCACGATGAATTAATAAAAATCAAATAGAAGTTATATGGTTTTTGAACATAATTAGTTTAATTATTTATATAACAGCTCAACTGGAATAAACCCTAACTGATTCAGTTTGTACATAAAATTATTCTTTATGGCTTAGCTAAAAGATAACAAAAAACTATCAAATATTATATGACTAAGCGAGAAGTGAAGCGTTTATTTGTTTCTTAGACTTAAATAATGGTCTTTTGTTCGTCTATCGAATTTTTCAATGGAATATCTCAAGGTTGTCCTTGGCATGGAAGCTGCATATTTATCTAAAAAGGCCCTGAGTGTTCTTTCATCTCTTTTACCGGCTTCCCTAATCCAACTCCCAACGGCTTTTTGCACATATTCATCACTATCATTGACAAGAATTTCTCCAATTTTAAAAGTATCTTCTATCTCATTTTTTCGAATGAAAAAATAAGTACTTACAATAGCGGTTCGACGTTCCATCTGATTCTTGGATTTTGCCAGATCATACAATGGTTTTCTATCCTTATCATACAAGTGTCCTCCAACTACATAAGGTGCTGCTCTGTCTACCAGGCCCCAGTTATCGATCCACTTGTGATTATTAAGATATGCATTGTATACGGCTTCCTTCTCTTCTGTTGAAGTTTTTTTATTTCTGGCTTTCCAATCTAAAATTGATACAGCTCCCATTCGATGATCGGGATCTTTATTTTTAAGTAATTTAATTACTTCGGAAACCGGCATATACTGAAACTCTTTCGCCAAGGAAAATATCTCCCTCTTCGGAATGTTTTCAGAATAATTCTGACTAATTATATCTAAAGTGGAAATAAATTCTTTAGCGGTCATGCTGTTTTTTTTGCGTTACTCAATTATGAATTTTAGAGTCATAGCTTATACTCTTTAGAAGCGATTTTTAAAATGCACAGCTTTGTTTAAAGCGAAGCTTTTTTCTGTGTGTCTGCGATTCGAAGTATTCTATAGTGGTAAATTTAAAATAAGTCCCGAACATGAATCATCTACGATTTGAAACTTTAACTTTAAATAAACTTTTATTCATCACGTTCCTTACTTTTAAAAATTCTTGTTAATCTACTATTTGTAGGATATTTTCTGTGCTTTGTGATATTATTGAAGATTAATGCGGTGACAAATAGTATCAACGTACCAGTTAATACCGGAGCAACAACAAAAAAGTAGCCTAAAGATTTAATTTTTTCTGTACCAATTACGGCAATAAGAGCAGTAGCACCACCGGGCGGATGTAAAGTCTTAGTAATCTGCATAACGACAATTGAAGTAGCGACAGCCAGGGGCGCGGTTATCCAAATTATTTCGGGTAGAAACTTGAAAATCGTAACTCCAATCAAACCGGAAATAATCTGTCCACCAAAAAAATTTCGGGGTTGGGTTAACGGACTCTGGATAGCCCCAAAAATAAGAACACTAGACGCTCCAAAGGTTCCAATTAAAAGAATATTTTCCAGCTCAGGTAGATAAGAAGACTGTAAAAGCGCGATAATTCCTATTCCAACAAATGCCCCGATAAAAGACCAAAACTGCTCTTGAAAATCCAGGCTTGTTTCTCTATAAATAACATATCTCGAGATTCTTGCATTTCTCTTTATCTTTTGACCAATTTTTTTTCTGCCTTGTTTCACGGATCGTTATAATTGAATTCAATACTGCGAAATTAGAGCTATTAACTTTATTTCTACAATAAAGCTTTTCTTGTTTTGTATAAATCCTCGGATGTCGCCAAGTTTTATTGATTTACGCGATCTAGCGTCATTTCGAAGAACTGTGTCCAGTCATCACCTCTTTTAAACTCCCCTTTTTCGTACCATTGTTCGTTATCATTAAGCCAAATAATGTACCGAACATTTTCGTTAGGGTACCAATAGAATTTATTGTCAATTAGTTCAGCTTGAAATTCGGCATTCTTACCGCTCGGTAGAAAAGACCTAAACGAGTAGTTCTCCTTTTCCTTATTATATGTTAGGATTGCGAGCGCATTATGTACAACTTTATCATCTACTTTGCCTAACCCTTCAATTAGAATTGCGGTGGAGTCCAGTTTAAATTGTATATGTTCGGTTTGTTGAAATTCAGATTTGCCTCCCTGACCCATCATCCAGCCCGAACCTTCCCAGTTTCCGACCATAAAACTCAATTCCGAAATTTTAGATTTCGATAGGGGGTCGGTTTCAGAAATTTGTGAGATAGAACTATCGGTAACGAGGATTATTAAAAAGATGGTTAAAATTGCTTTCATGGTTTATTGGTTTAATTTGCTGTGCAACGTAATTAATTTTTCACTTAGAATGGAATTAATCTCTAATGCTCCATATTTCATGGATTGGATCACCTTTGCTGGACAAACCGGAATGATGCCAGTCTCCATCAATCAATTCGTAGTTGAATTCTAAACTAAGTCCGGCTTTAGAATCGTCTCTGGAAAAGAATTCTATGTTCTCGGTATATTTCCCGTTGTTGGTGGTGTAAGTTCCACCACCTGTACCCATAAACTGTTTAGTTTCTGTGTTGTATGCTATCCATTGAAATCGGGTTCCCGATAAGATCTTCATGGTTTTTCTGGGTCTGCTGGTATCACGTAGTTGTGTTTCTCCATCTCTAATTCGGCCCGACATTAACCAAGCGCCTTGTAGTGCACCCGGTTCACCGTTATCTATTCTCTTTAAAACCATATCGTTACCTACAATTTGAATTTCGTTATCAGTTATTTTAACCTGAAATTTAACCTGAGTTCCTACGAGTTCCGGATCGTTGGTATCAAATTCTACGGTTTCGGTCATCATATCACCTTCTAAGTTCCAGGTCCCGCCGTTGGTATGTATAAATTTACCCCTAACAGCATTATATGTGGATATCACTTGATAACCATCGGCAAAGATCACAACACTCTTTAGTTCGTCTCCTTTTTCAGAAGTTGAGGTGGATTCCCAGGCGCCAATAATATCTTGCGCGTGTATTTCAGAAGAAAAAAAAGTACAGATGAGAAGAATAATAATCTTTTTCATAGTGCCGTTTGTTGTTTAAGGATTAGTATAAATGCTTAAAAAATTATTCTATTGAACTGATATTTTTCAAAATTGAGGTCAGTTATTTATTACAGAAGAAGGTAATTAAAACCACTCATTTGAGTAAGATTAAAGATAAAAAAAATCTAGGAAATGCAGGGATCGGAACTCCGTATTTTGCCCTAACTACGGGTTAATTGTAGGTTACAACATTTTTATTTCTGAAACTAAATCAATAGTATTCGTGGTATTTGTTGCAGTATTTAAGAGTTAGTTTGTATTAAAATTTCCAAAATGCCAAAGTATTCCCGAAGGATCGTGAAGGAAAAACTCCTGCCCCCAATCGTTAAATACTATTTTGGACAAGCGTACATTTTCATATGTTTCAGTCAGAGCTAAGCTTTCTATAAATCTCAAGGTGCTTTCCACATTTTCCACTTCAAGAAAGATCATAGAATTATCTATCCAGTCTTTTACATATGCGTCCTGGAGATAAAATCCGAATTCTCTACTATGGAAGTAAGACATTTTCTCAGAAGTAATAATTTCTGTAAAACCCAAATCGGTATAAAAATTACGAGAGATGTTATAGTTTTTTGAACCAATAAAAGGTCTGATAGATCGTCCGGAAATTTTCATATTTGTGTATTTGTTAAAGGCTTTTGTCAGGAATTAGCTAGCACATATATCCCTTTTTAGATAATATCTTTTGTCTGCTACTTTAAAGAGCCTGAACATAAAGGTTGTTATTAAAAGGATAATTAATAATACAAGGGACGTTTTTGCTTTCTATTTTATTGTAGTAAGATAATAAACTTTGATAAAACAAAATGACTGTCTAGGCTTCTGGTGTTGTTAGAATAATGTGAGGTTGTAAGTTATTCGAATAATAATTCATCATATTGGACCTCCTCTGAAACTTCCGGGACATTTCCAATATATTCTTTTCCTCGCAGTCTCGTCACGGTGTGAGCAGAGAGTTCATCAGCAGGGAATGCCCGGATTAGATCTTGTATAAGTTTATTATCAAGTGGATCGCTAATTGGTTTTAGCCATTCATTTTCGAGTTCCTGAGGAAGAATTAGTGGCATTCTTGGTCCTTTTAATTTTGGATTGTTATGTATTCTGGCCATTAAGGAGTTGCCGGTTGTAGTCACCAAAGTAAAGGAATTTAGAATGCCCCCGGTTTCCGGGTTTTTCCACTCACTCCAAAGACCGGCAAGAGCCATTGGCTTATTGCTTTTCCTGTAGATAAAGAAAGGATACGTCTTACCCTGATAATGATGATGCTCATAAAAGCCATCTATAAACACTACACAGCGATTATTCGCGGCGGCTGTACGGAAAGATGGTTTTTCAAATATTGTTTCACCCCGGGCATTGAGTGTGTTATTCCATTGTTTTCTAAGCTGTTCTTCATCCCGAACCCAATGAGGAACCAGTCCCCAAGTTGCTACCTCCGGGTAGTAAGGAGATCTGTTGGTATAAATTAAAAGCTCAGGATGGTTAAAACCAGAGGTGTGATGAATTGGCAAGTCTGTTAAAGGTGCCAACTTTTCTATAATCTCCTCAATGGCTTGAAGGTCACCTTTTCTTCTTGCCCGATTTAATTGAGCTTCTAAACTTGCTTTTATATCGTAGCACAAATCTTCTGTAGTTTTTGCGAGGTTAAGAAAATCACTTCAAAGCTTATGTGAGAGCTAATGGTTATCAGTTGGGAATCTTTTACGCAATTATTCTTGATTGTTAAACTATTCCTTAGCATCCGGTATAGGCGAAATCATAATGTGAGCTCTATGTGTTCCGGGGTTCATGATCCATGGATGGTTGCTGCCAATAGGTTTTTCAGGTAGCCCGGTAGATTGAGCTGTTGCAAAAGGTAAATAAACTACGTATCGATATTGAGCTCCTTCGACAATAGAGGTTTCGGGATCGTACAATTGATCCGGCCCATAATAGATGTGTAAGGTAGATCCCGGTTCTCCCATATCGAGTTTGCCCGATTTTGCTTCCTCTTCACGGATATCAAAGATTTCGGTAGCCGACTTGCCCTCAGCTCTTAGTTCTCGTCCTCTGGCCATAAAAGGTTCCAGATCCTTGTGATAGCAGGCTGAACTAAATCCAGCTTTTTTAGGGTCATCAGCTAGAACGATAAATTCGTTATCTCCTTCTTTAAGTGTGACAAATTCACCTACCATATTGTAACCAATAACTTTACATCCGGCTCGGCTTGCTTCCGGAGCGGCCATTAAAGCTGTTGCAATTAACGCTTCGTCCGTATCTATAGAAATAAGTTGCTTGGTATCATCATTTGATGTGTCGTCTGCAGCCATTTCTTTTACGGCAGATTCATCTATTTTATTTTTGTTTTTTTCTGAATTATCACAGGAGATTAAAACTACTGTAAAAAATATTGCGATTAAAAATCGTATCATCATTTAAAAGAATTTTATGGTTAGTTATTTATTGTTCTTAATGAAACTCAAAGAGTAGGTATTATGTGCATGGTATGGTGCACTCTGTTTTAAATATACAATTTACGCATTTTTCAGGACAATTATTTAGATTATAACACTCATGGTATTAAAAGCGTGATGGTAAGTTGGTCATAGTTTAATACTATTTTAAATTCAATTGTCATGAAACCCTTAAATGGTCTTTTATAAATCCAAATTGTTGACTAAAACCATAGTTATTTTATGGTATCATCACTTTTCCGTATTCAGATGACTAAGAAAATAGTCTTTCGAGTCCACTTTAATTTTTATACACCATGTAATTTGAAACTGCCGGTGTAAAAGTAGCATGCTAATTATATGCAACAGCAGTTTAGGAAATTCCAAACTGCTGTTGTTAATCTACCTATATAGTGGTAGTCTTTATGTAATTATCAGATATTAATTGTGACAATTAGTAGTACTAATTAGTTAATATGATTAAATTATGTGTACGTTCTTATTTAACCTAATGTATTATCTAAGAAAGTCAATATCTGTCGGTTATTTTTTGAATACTTCTCTTTTTAAATTATTATTAAATTTTATATCAGACCAATTAACTAAGATCCAGGGTGCTTCATTTACATCGGCTTCCCAAGTTGATTTTTTGTATTTTCTCTTAGTAGGTATTATAAAGTCATCAACTTTCTCATATTCTAATTGCATTAAAAATGGTTGTTCAATAACACCAAAATCTGCAACTGTAAATAAAAATTGATCTACTAATCCGGTTTCTTTATTAATGTACAATTGATAAATATCTGTTGGTTTATCATTTTTAGATTCAAAAGAAACTTTTACAATATCAAAATTAGTGTCAGAAAGTTCTTTTTCCCCCAAATATTCATAGTTTAAACCTGGATCTAAAAGTTTTTGAAACATGGTAAACCAATAAAAGTTGGTTGGTCTGTTAAACATTACTCGTTGTAGTGCAAGTGTATCGCTAACTAACTTTCCATCTGACTTTAACCAAAATTCGTTACCATCAAATCCTTGTTCCATAGTCCCTTCCAGATGTGGTAAAGTACGTTGATGTTTTTGATATGCCCCATAAGACAATTCCCCGTCGAAAATGTATTTCTCTTTGGAAATATCAGATTTGCCATCGGGCGTAATATAAGTATAGGTGTATACTACATCCTTTTTAGACAACAGTTGTTCGTAGTTTCCTACCTTGTCAACCATATCGGATATCAATTTATGAGCCTTGTTCTGAAAATTTCTGACATTTTCCTTTTGAACAACTTCTTCTTTTACATCTTTTTTTGAAGTGCTGTTGCAACTTATCATGGCTACAAGAAAACTTATTACTATTAGAAACGTTTTTAAATTCATCATATGTAGTTTTTGATTAACGATTGTTTTTGATGAACTGTAAAATAGTTTCAGGGTCTAATCGTTCGGTATAATCTTCAGGAACAAAACTAAAAATTACTTCTCGATCTCTATTTACAAGGTAGGTTGCGGGCATCGGTAATTCAAAATCGCTATTGCCATTATGTTTTTCTACATCAATACCAAAACCGTTGTAAACACTCTGTAAATCGTTTGGTATTTGAAACACTAATCCCACCGATTTTGCATAGGTATTGTCGATATCACTTAAAATAGTAAAGGTTAATTCGTTTTTTTGGGATGTAGAGATTGAATTATCGGGCGTTTCCGGAGAAATCGCAATTAACTCACCATTTAACTCATTTAATTCCGGTAGTATAGCTTGTAAGGCTTTCAATTCCAAATTACAATAAGGGCACCAACCACCTCTGTAAAAAGAGACGACTAAAAATTCAGATTTAAAATCCTCTAAAGAAACGTAATCTCCGTTACTGCTTTTTAATGTAAAGAACGGGAGTTTTTGTCCCGTTGTCAATGCTTTTTCACTCAGGTTTTGTGATTTGAGTTTTGCGGTGCTTTGTTGCATAATTTCTATTTTTTCTGAAGGAATTACTTTTGCACTATTGTTTCGTTTTTCTGTTAATTGTTCTGTAAGATTCATTTATATATGTGTTAATATCTAACCAATTGGTTAGAAATAATAAATATTTTAACTTTCTTTTAAAATTTGAGTGGCTTTATCAGATTCATACGGATAGTTATTTTTTTGAGTCGTTGCTAGCGTTTAAAGAAACCAAAGGCGTTTTTTCTATTTATAGTTTATGTTTAAGATAACAATTGGTAAAAATGCTATCACTTAAAAATTACCGTTTTTCTAGAAATGTAACACATTGATGATTACTGTTGTTCATTTACTTTTTAACCTCATAATTAGACGTGGGGAATTGTCTAAGTAGTAGTTCGCTTTTTCTGTTACTTTTATAAACCCTAATTTTTCATACAATTTAATTGCCGCACTATTATCGGGAGTAGTTGTTAATTGCACAGCACCAATGTTTTTGTCTTCGAACGCTTTTAACAATTCTACTGTTATACGCTGACCTATTTTCTTATTTTGTTCAGATTGAACTACGGCTAAGGCGAAGACCCAGCCCATTTTACTATCGTGATCTATGCCTCCAATGCAGTAACCTTTTATATCGTTATGCTCATTGACGGCAACGAAAAAGAGATCAGATAATATGTCATAAAATTGCCTTAGTACAAACAATGGGTAATGCATAGGAGCAAAAGTATCTTCTTCAATCTGAAAAATTTTCGGGAGATCATCTTTTACTACTTTCCTTATTTCAATATTTGATTTCACAATTTTAAAGAATTAATATGATCGCTAGTTCCATACCATTATCGGCAATGTTTTTGAAAGTAGCCTACACGTTTATATATTGAAAGTGGGGTAGTGCACTATCTTTTTTTGTTAGCCATAGTTTACTGCTAGCTTTACTTTTCGAATATAACCTTTTTAACTTTCAATAAATAAATAGCAATTCTGAAAGCTACGAGCATTTTAATTAACTGCGCTTATTATCCTGAAATTCATATTGGTGAATTGCCTTAGTAAGTATATCGGTAGCAACTTTTTCATCTCCAAATCCTTTAGATTCTACTTTTCCCGGGCCTTTATAGTTCATAAACCATAGTTGCACAATTTCTAAAACTCCATTATAATTATTCCTCAGTTCATCTAAACTATTCACGATATACATTGGAGAGTCACTTGATACCGCAATTAATTTGTAATCCTGGTCTCCTCCGTCTTGAAGGTATAAGACGCCTATTATTTTTGATTTTAGTATACGACCTCGTTCTACTGTGGGGCCAAGAACGAGTACATCTAAAGGGTCACCATCACCACCTTTTTCTTTCGAAAGCAAAGTCTGGGGAACCATTCCATAATTACCGGGATATCCAATATAATTTACTACTCTTGGTATTCCTTCTATCATTTCCCATCGTATTTTCCCGGTGGTCTTGTCTAATTCCCATTTATCTATAGTGCCTGCAGGGATTTCAATTACTGCATTAATATCTCCATCCGCACATAGAGGTTTTATGTCGGTTAGCAAATTGAATGTATCTTTTTGCTTTTCCGGACCGATTTCAAGGGAATCCAATTTCTTACCTTCTCGCTTCGAATCACAATTGATGAGAAGTAATAATAGAGAAATAGAGATTAAAACGACAGTCCCTTTATTCATATTTTTAATTGTTGCTAAAGGTTAAGGATATGTTTCCATATTCAGGGATTTCAACTACAAAAAATTCTTTCTGAAATTATATTCAACGATTACCCACTGAAATATCCATAATAGTGATTACGATAAAATTGATTATCCGGAGAGTTTATTTTATAAGATCGTACTAAAGAATTTTTCATCTCTAAATTATCAAATTATTAGCGATTAGCAAAATAGGAGAAGCCGTTAAAACACAATGGTTATCGATTATTTGAGCAACATAAGTTTGTATAATTGATACGCGTAATCTGTTATTTTTGAGGGTGTTATCTATTCTATTTTTGTTATGTTTCACTTTTTTTATATATGATTTATTGAAATAAATCAGTATATTTAATGATTCAGCTAACTACAAAATAAGAACTCATGGACCGCAGGAAATTTTTATCCGCTTCTGGTGTTGTATTGGGGGTCAGCACCCTATTTCCATTATATGGCAAAAACCTTATTATAAATAATATAGAAGGCGAATGGGAATCGGTTAGATCAGATTTTAATTTAACCAGAAAGGGCATTCAGATGGCACAATTTCTACTGGCATCGCACCCGAGACCTGTGAGAAAAGCAATTGAGATGCATAAAACGCAGCTTGATCTTGATCCTTCCGAATATTGGCACAATGAAAGAATAGAAAAGGAAAGAAATGTCTTGAAATCTGCCTCGACTTATCTCGAATGTGATCCGGAAGAAATTGCTTTGACCGACAGCACAACCATGGGCCTTGCGACCCTATATTCCGGATTTAAATTAAGTCCTAAAGACCATGTGCTAAGCACCACACATGATCATTATTCCACAATAAAGGCACTTGAATTTGCTGTGAAGAAAAATGGAGCATCTCTTAGCAATATTTCACTCTATGATGAAGCGAATGATGCAAGTCTTGATGTTATTTTATCACGACTTAAAAAGGGGATTAAAGAGAATACACGATTAGTAGCAGTTACCTATGTTCACTCTATGACAGGGGTGAAATTGCCCATCAAGGCGATGTCGAATTTGATTGCTGAAATTAATCAAAAAAGAACAGAAGAAAATCGAATTTACTTTTGCGTTGACGGCGTTCATGGATTTGGTGTGGAAAATATCACCGTTAAAGATCTTGGTTGTGATTTTCTGGCGGCTGGAACACACAAATGGTTGTTTGGACCAAGAGGTACAGGAATATTGTGGGCGAAAAAAGATGCCTGGCATATGGTAGATCCAATCATTCCGCCCTTCAGCAGAGCCTATGGCATGTGGATGGGAGTTGTTCCCAAAGATGATCTCAGCTTTTATGAGAGAATTACACCCGGGGGCTTTCATTCTTTTGAGCATCGATGGGCACTCAATGAAGCGTTTGATTATCACATGAAGATTGGTAAGGAAAAAATTCAGAACAGAACACGTGAACTTAATACCCTGATGAAAGAAGGCATGATGTCAAATAATAAAATAAAATTGCATACGCCTTTATCGGCCGATTTATCTTCGGGTATTAATGCATTCGAATTTAAAGGAATCGATCCGGTTTCATTAGTCCATAAATTACGAGATTTTGAAATCTTCGGAAGTACGTCACCATACAAGACAGTTTACGCTCGACTTACACCATGCATCTTAAACACCAAAGAAGAGGTAATGGAGTGTTTAAGGGTTCTGGAATCAATTTAATGCCGAGATTAACAAATTGTAATTCATTCTTTTTATCCTTACCTCCAATATATTTTTGTGAATTTTCAAATTGAAGATTTAAACCTAATCGGTCTCAAGAATTTTATCATTGATAAGCTGTTCCCATAAACATATTATACTTACACTTGTAGCTCTTTTGAGCTATCTTATTTTATTGCATATTTTTTCTGTAAGCATCAAATTTCTTTTTCATTTGCTCTCTTAATTCTAACTCTTCTTTATTAAACACCTCACCGTCCTCGTCAATTATAAAGCCATCGGATCGTATTATATGTAGAATTGTTTCCTCATATGCTTTTATCCCGAAATTGACTTTCATCATATATTCTGCTATTGACAGACTTAATTCTTTTTTAATATCCGCCGTAATTACATTACTACGCTTTAACAAGAATTCATCTTGATAAAATTTTTGTCCCATTTCCTGTGTTAACTTTACATTTTTTTCCAATGCGCGAAAAATAAAAGTAAATTTTTTAGATATCTCTGTTGAAATACTAGGTGAAGCCGTTTGAATGGCATTAAAAACCTCATTTCTTATCTCTTTAAGATTATTATGCCAATATTGAACAGAACTTAAATAGTCATCTGTAATGTCCTTAGGCATTGGTGCACCTAATTGTAAATTGTCAGTTTTCAAATTTAAGTCTTGGGTGAGCGCTAGCATGGCTCTTTCCGACTTAGGAACCGCAGCAATCAGGATGTTGAAAAGAAACTGTCTAAAAGGTTCCCATCTCTTTTTATCGCGTCCAGATATTACACGGTTTATTATAAGATAGGTAAAGAGAATATCTAATACTAATATGATTAGACCCGCAACTATGTTTAAAAGTATATTATCGATCATAAATAAGACTATTTAACCCAACCATCAATTATATAGTTAAAAAAATCTCTAATTTTCTCAATGTCCTCTTTGCGAGCTTTCTCATTTCCATCATTATTATGAGTACTAACCAGAGCTGTGACATCTGCGAGAATTGAACCCCAGACACGAGGGTCTTCTGAGAATTTAAGTTTTTCTCCATAAACAACAGGTCTGTCTTGAATCATCCAAATTCGTAAACATTCATAAGCATTTTGATTTGCTTTGATTTCAGATTCTACCTTAATTTCGTTACTGTTTGATGAAAAAAGCCCCATATTTTTTTTGTTTTATGATTAATTAAAATGTTTAAAATTTTATTTCAAAAATGTACCTAATAATTACCGGAAACTATAATAATTTGTTTTTTATATAATTCGGTATTGATGATACTAATTAACATGTCAATTTTAGACAATTCGATTTTATACAAATTATTTAAATAAGTTGACAATCTAAATCTACAATCGTTTTGTATCAAACCAATAATTTTTCTGGAAATTTCCGAATGAATTTTATCATTAGAGGTTAGTTTCTCTAAAGATAGGATTTTAATTGAATTAGATCATTAAAATAATGAACCACAAAGGTTAAGATTACGAATATTTGCTTTGGCTCTGTCTAATATTATTTATTTGAATAGGGGGGTGCAGCAAACCAAATTCTTATACTTCGTTAAATATAATGTCTATTACTATAGTTATAGACGGTATCATATTTCAATTATTCTGGAGTGTTCACGAATTCATCTGGTAAATTTGTTTTGATTCGTAAACCAAAGGCTTTTTCAAAATATTACGATGATTTATTCAGCTATAGTTTTTTATAATTTTTCTTTTTAGGAAAAATTAATACGCTAATTATTAGGCGTTTATCAGGTTAATTTTTATATTCGAAAAATATAAAAGACTATATTTTTAATAAAATATTTAGCTTACAGCGAATCATTTTATTTTATAATTTCTTGTATGTAATTAAAATTTATTTAAAATGAAAACTAAATTCTTATTTATCTTATTATTGATTTCTCCATTTTTATTTACGAGTTGCGATGAAGAAGATGCGAAAGAGAGTTGTGAAGATCTAGGATGTCAGTGGTACCGGCCTCTTGACGAAGATGAATTTATCTGTAGTTGTTAATCAAATCATTTACATATTAAGAGCAAAAAAACGACGTTAATTTTACATAACGGATGTCATCTTATCATTTTTGTTTTACCTATTCAAAATACTACTACCATAGTAATCTCAATTATTTGAGAAATGCTTTTGTTCTAGGTTTATCTGTTCGTACAGCAGGCTAATATTTTCATTTATTGTTCTAGGCTGTTGAATTTAGAGCCGCTCAGATTTTATGTCTGTCACTCATGGTTTAAAGCGTTATTTTATGGATATTTAATGAAAATGATCTAGGTTTTGACATTTTGAACTCAAATATACTTATTAGGGTCATACATTGTTGAACATCACTTTTTTTGTCAATTGAATTCCAATTTTTGCTTTCGCAAGAACTGAATTGTCAGCTTGCTTTACGGGATTTAAAATAAGTTCCGTTCCTTCTTTTACGTTAGTCAAAGATTTATCATTTCTAAAATCATAAGGGGATTCTCCGTATTGTGTATAAGGTTCAACCGATGTAAATAATTCATTACAGAAATTTGGTTCAAAATACAATTCACTTGTTAAGTGTTCTTGGTCATTTAGTATTATTTTATAGTGTATATGCGGCACTCTTGGATCATACCAACCCGGAATTATAGTAGTAAATTCTGTATTTCCATTTGAGTCAGTTTTTTGATACCCCCTTAGATAAGTACTTTCATTACTAGGTTCAATATGTTGCTTTTTTCCAAATTCTAATTGTTTAGCAGACTCCCAAATATTATGGCCTATCCCTTCTTTATATCCGCTATAGTTGCCATTAGCATCACATTGCCATATTTCAACTACTGCATTTTCTAATGGCTTACAGCTGGGATAGTCGACTATTTGAAATTTTAGCTTTAAGGTTTTTCCTTTTCGTTCTTCTCTTATGTCGGTTCGCAAAGGTGACTTTAGATAATAAGGACCTTCTGAAATGGGAGATGATAACACGCAAATTTCATCGTCAATATTTGGTGCTAAAGTCATTATTGGTTCATTTTCGTTGTCTTTGCGAACAATCCAGGTTAATATTTTACGCTTTCCAAGCCACGCGGTAATTCCAATAAGTCCTAGTGCAGACAAAGCTCCAATAATGAACTTTCTTCTGGTTAATTTTTTCATTTGGTTAGTTTATAGGTAGTTGTCTTGCTATAAATATAGTTAATTAAGTAGTAAGATTCATCATTGGGTGCTTCAATTAGCCCCGTTAGAATTATCCGATGCGGTAGAATTTTTATTGAAATTCATTCTTTATATTTTGAGAAATCAGTTTCTTAATTAGCCAAATAAATAAAACAGTTAAAGTAATTATTAAAACAAGTAAAACTGCAGTCGCAATAATCGAGGCAATGTCCAGTGATACTTCTGAAAAATCAGAAAATTGGATGTCGAAAAAATAAAACCATTGGAAGGATGATGATGTAATAGTCCAAAGTATAGCCCAAACGAAAATACATATCATACTAATTCTAGCCCAATTTTTTCTCTTGAGAAGGCCAATTGAACTAATAAAAGTCCAAATTGCTATTAGCATAAAAATGGCAAAGATTATTTCGGAGTAGTAAAAAACATAATCCATCAAATCACTTTGCTCTGATAATTCTTCATTTGGAAATGGGAGCATGTACATCATAATATTCTGCATCAAAGAAAAGAATATTGCAAGGCCGGAGATTAATATCATAATCCATGAAAGAATCGATACGAAATTTGATTTTTCTGTTGTCAAGTGCTAGTAGTTTATGATTTATGTAATGCATCGCGCCTGTAGAAGCTATTGATGTTTTGACTCTTTTATCTTTGGGGATTAAAGATAATGAAAAGAGGGAAACAGAATTCGATTATCTCACTCTTACAACATCGGGCTTATATTTTGCTATGCGGTGCCATTGGAATCATGTTGCTCTTTGAAAACACTATTTTTTACATACCTTGTTCACAATAAATTTTTATGCCTTGATACAGATTTAAGAGTTGTTGATATCCAGCACCTCTTTAACCTTTCCTTTTTGACTGCTAAATGATAAACATGATACTGACTAATTAAATTTTCACCAGTACCTGGTTGCCATCCGGAATTGGTTTTGCCACATTTCCAATTTTAAGAACGTTCGGTAATCCATATTCACTTAATATAATCGCTTTCATTCATTGGATTTTTTCAGAACGTGTCATAATGATGCGTAACGAAATTCGTTTAACGCTAGTGGGTTAGAGCGTTCTTTTTGTTTTTTAAATATAACAATTATAAAAGATCCACCAGTATTTTGGGTATATCAAATAGGCACATTCGCTTCATACGGATTTGCTATCCTTTCAGAAGAAAAATAAAATAAAATACCCTTTACGTAAAAAACATAAAGGGCATTCAATTTAAACAAAGGAAAGGGTGACTAATTCAACTTATTGTACGGTTACATTAAACACTGCTGCAATATCTGTTTCTCCACCGGCATCTCCAAGACCGGTATTAGGTTTTGTTGGTTCGTGGCGTAAGGTAAAGGTGAGAGTTCCTGAACTTGCGGCTCCGGCAGTCAGGGTAAATTCTGTACCTAATGGGTTTCCATTAGTGTCAAAATTAGAATAGGCTGTTGTTACATCAAGCCCACCACCGGTTGTGTAAAAGAATTGGTGCTCTTCAGCTTCGGCTTCCACTTCCTCGGTAATAACTTCTGGCGGAGTTTCTGTTTCATTGAGCAGAACTATTGTGCCATTATAAACAACGCCGGTAGCTAAATCTCCTGAAACAGTAACTACTGGTGCATTTGGACCATCGCCATCCAAATCACGGGTTTGTAATGTAATAGGAGTTCCACCCCCGTTAGGTGCCAGCGTTACCGTTAAGGTTGTAATTACTTCTTCTTCATTTACCGGTTCGGGCGTATCGTCGTCATTTGAACACGAGACGAATATTATTGTTGCAAAAATAGCAGTTGCTAAAAATTTTAAATTTCTCATAGTTTCTGATTTATTAAATATTAATAATTGATTTTAAGATTGAGTAAAAAGTTTCTGCCCAAATCGTCTGCGTAATATCGTAGGCGGTTCAGGTAATTTCGATATGAAGTATTCAATAAGTTTGTGACGCCAAAACCTACGGTAAGCTTCGCTGTGTTGTTGGCTTTAAAATCGATACTGGAATTAAAATTGAGCAAATGATATGCATCCGGTGGGGTACTTACATCCACTACTTCCATAGTTTCAGTTTCCGGAATAAATACTACAAAATTGGTGTCGGGATATTCGTTTTGTCTAAAATTATACTCACTCTGCAATGACAAGCGAATGTTGTTGAATTCTTGATTTTGGTAGACAAGTTCATTTTTAGTATTTACGGGCGGCATATTTATTAAAGGTTCATCCTTCGAAGTGTCATAGCCCTTTACCAATGAAAACTGATGATTGAATAGGAAATTTTTGGCAAAATTATAAGCTGCATCTAAATCCACACCCAACAACTGCGCATTAGTTTGACGGTATTCCCAAACCTGAAAATTGCCTCTAATTGTTTGCTGAATTTCTGTGGGTTCAATAACGATAAAATTTGAAATGGAATTTATGTAAGGGTTAATAGAATAACTGAAAATATCATTATCTCTTCGGAATGTTAGTGCGATCTTATGACCTACTTCTGAATTAAAACTTAAATCGCCCAGTTCTATGCGTGAAGCAGAATGGTGCAGGCCTTCACTGAAAAGTTCTGAAGGATTAGGTGCTCGGGAAGCAATAGAATAGTTGAAAAAGAGTTTGTAATTCTCACTAAATGAATAAGTAGCTCCCAATGTTCCTGAACCGTTGTAAAAATTGAGCTGTGGATTGGTCAAAATCTGATTGCTCAATTCCTCCACAACTATTTCGGGGAAGAGTTCATCATAATTGCGTGATTCCCAAAATGAAGTTCTGTAAAATTTGAACACATCCATAAATGTATAATCAAATCTTCCGCCTGATTCAATAGTCAATCGGTCATTAAATTCATAATCTGCAATTGCGTACAATCCCAAATCATATTTATCATAATCGGGTATTAACCTTCGAACCCCGGTGCTTGGATTTGCAAAGTTGTTTTGATAACTTCCTACTATACCCATCTTTAAATTTATGGCATCGGTTAGGTGTGCGTCCAAATCGAGCAAAAGTGTGTGGGTATCTAACTGTAAATCCAATGAAGCATCATCTTTGTCTGTACCACGTCTTATGTCAAATTCTAAACGATTGTTTCTCTGAAAGTCATACTGCAAACTTAATTTTCCGAAGCTGTCAAATTTCTTAAAACCTTTAATCCGTGCCAAGTTGTGAGTAACATCTTGTTTGGGAGCGATGATGTTGTAAGTAAAGTCGTTGATGATTAATGGTACTTCACTATTTATCGCCCTAATCTGGTCTTCTGCGCCGCCTAAGTGTGAAGCTCTTAAAATACCGATTTCATTTTTATAGAGTGAATAGTAAGCTTCAAAACCATAGTTGAAACGATTTAGGCCAATTTGAAAAGAAGCATTCCGTTCAGAAATACCTGTGTTGCTCAAGACATAATCTGATGCTTCAAAATCGCCAAAGCGTTTTAATGTTCCCTGTAACGATGCATACCAACCGCTTTGATAACTTTTTGTCAATTTTGAAGTAACCGAAGTACCGCGACCATTGCTTGTAGCAGTAAATAGGGTCTTTCCATAAAGGCTGTCTTTAACTGGAATTTTTGAGGATTCAGCGACAATTACACCGCCTACCGCATCACCACTATATTGTAGTGCACCGGCGCCTTTTATCAAGGTAAGGTTTCCAATTGAGTTGACATCCACATTAGGAGCATGCTCGGCGCCCCATTCCTGGTCTTCCATCCGTACACCATTGTTGATAATTACAACACGACTGCTATGAAGTCCGTTAATAAGTGGTTTTATAACGGTACTTCCTGTATTTAGGGAAGAAACCCCGCTCAAACTATTTAGGGCATCGCCTAACGAACCACTACTGAAACGCTCCAATGACTCTTTGTCTATAGTGTTTTCGAGTATTGTTTTAGATTTATTGCTATATGCTTTACCCTCCAGCGTAATCGTGTTGAGCTCTTCTAAGTGGTGTTCCAGTTTAAAGGACTTTGTGGTGTTACCGGATATTTTGACCGTGAAACCTTGTGTCAAACAAAATGGATGAGATACTTGTATGGAATAGGTGCCATCACAAAGATTTGACAGAATGTATTTTCCGTCATGATCTGTTTGCACAGCTTGTTCTGTACCTGCAACAATAAGAGTTGCTCCATTAAGTATAGTGCCGTCGTGTAGGTCTGTTACTGTACCTGTGAGTGTGTTGTCACAATTTTGTGAAAACGATGTAATACTGCTGAATAGCAATATCAATAGTGCATACTTGCGCATAAATTTTCTTAATTAACATAAAACGTATCGATTTGTTTCTTAAGAAAAAATAGGGGGCGCACGCAACTGAGCATTGCTTATTTTAAATGGCTGAAAGTTTAAAGAAGCAAAATTGAGATTAACTTCTTCTGAAATTTTAGGTAGTTCTAGATCAGGATATTTTGCAATATCATAGTTAAAAGATGCTAAGTGAAAATCACATACATCACATTTGGTAGCAGATTGATGAACATGCGTCGCGTTCTCGGAACACGCAGTATGTTCGTGAGCTTCGAACATATGAAAAAATTGAACGGCAGTAGGCACCATTAAAGCTACAAAGAGCAATAATGCTACTAAATTTTTACCGAACTGTTTTTTATCTTCCATTATTCGTCTGTAAGGACCAAAACGCAAAAGTAAGAATTATTGTTGTATTCTGGCAATTATGTGAGGGAAGATCGTAGCTTTATAACTCAACTGTAAATTTAGCATCAATATTCTCGGCAAGGGAAAGTGAAGAATACAAATTCATTTAGCTTTTTGTAAGTCGTTACCTCGTTAGTTGATTTATTAAAGTCTTTTAAATGCGAGCATAAATATTTCTAATTTGCTCTTTCTCTTTTTTGAATCTTATTCCAATTACTAATCTTTCTAAAGAATTTAATCATTTGGTTAGTGGCTAGTTAATCGTGCGTTATTTTCTTGATTTCAATCTGAAGTTTATTGGCAATTTCATGTAATTGTTCGTAGAGATCATTCAAATAACTCGTCCCAGCGTTTCTGGAATGACTTCCAACAAAGGCAGGATAGTTTAGAATCTTCTGTAATTCATCCATGTCATCCTGGGATTCGATATTTTGAAAAATTTTTCGAACTATAGGTTTTGTTTTTTGTACTACATTGTTTTTATACATATCATATTCCATTTCCTCCATAAAGTTGTTGAGACTTTGTTCTTCATTCCTTATTTTTTCAACTAAGCTATAATATTTATATAATAGTGTTTCCACTTTGGCTTGGTGAATTTTGTTTAAGTATCCGGAGTTTTTTAAAGCGTCAAATCCGCTTTGATTAGATTGAAAAGACTCATCAAGCCAAGGGTTGAATTTGAAGTATTTGGAAAAATAGGTCCTGAATTTCTCGTTAGACTGGTTTTCAATCATATTCATAAAATACAGTGAACCAATTACTGAACTGTCCCTGAAGTTCGCAATATTTTCAATTTCAATTTGGTCCGCCTTTACGTTTTCAGTGATGTTATTCAAATAACCGTTCAAAGTATCAGTGTCTTGCCTTTCAGTATTGAGATTGTTGATATACAACGCAATCAAAATTCCAATAACTACAAGTAGAATTTCTCCAATTGCATAGAGAAGATAATTGCTGAACTTGTTTTCAGTTAATAATTTTTGTCTAATTTTTCGGAAGATTTTTATCATTGAATAAAGATAGTAAAATGTAGGAGACGCAATTCATTAACCCTTAGCGCCGTTAGTGTTATACGTTGTTGGCAATAGTTTTTATTCTGAATCACCCATCCAATAAAGGTTATTTTCGTATTCGTAATTCTCATTAGTTAATACCCGAAAGATCCGTTTAATTGATGCCTGTCCTAATTTTTGTAATAATGAATCCATTTGCGGTTTCGGAATATTTTTGTCAGCTACTATAACAAATTTAGCGGCTTCCAAGGGTATTTCTTTCAAATCACTTTTGAATTTTGAAATATCTTCTTCTAATCTTTCTAAAGTTGAAGAATAATCGGTTTTGAATACTAATTTGTCAGCTCGGTATCCAGCATAAATTGTAAAGTTATATCGGTTATTCCCAATCTCTATCAACTCCTTGTTTACTTTAGGCAGATCAATTTTTAAATTTGTCGATTTTTGTAAAAAATCCATGGCATTTCTGGCTTTTACAATATCCTTGAATTCAATCATTGTGTCTTTATAAATTTTTAAATCGAGCAGGTTATTACTCTTAAGTCTATAATCATAGGTTATATTGGAATCTTCTGAATACCCTTTTATATCGTACAGTATAATCTGGCTATTAGTCGCTTTCCACATCGCAGTAGATCTACCCATAATGGAATTTATCACAATGGAATCAGAATAAATTCTAAACTCATTCAAATGTTTCGCACTTTCTGGTTTATCGTAAAAATACCAATTTCCTAAAAGTTCGGACTTATATTTATCTGAATTACAAGAGTATAAAAGAACAATTATTAGAATATAGAACAGATTTTGTTTCATTCAAATTAATCAGAGTAATTTTAAATTTCATTTGAGTTTAAGTATGATTTGGGCAATTGGTAATTCATAGGATTTTCCATCCTATGAAAAAAGTTAATTAAATATACTATTGTAAAAGGAAGTAGGAGGTGAGCATCAATTAAACACAGTGTTATAGGGTCTTTTTACTCTGTCCTTATTTCCAAAACATTATTTTTAGCAGAATCTTTTAAAAATTCGTTTCGTTTTAATTTCATTTTATCCTGCATTTCGCTCATCTCAAATTTACCCTTTTGAAATTGAATTTCTAAATCCAATAAGAATATTAATTCGGATAGAGATTGTTCATAAATCTCAGATGTTTTGTAATCAGCTAATTTTTTTAAATTTATCAATTCTGTATAAATTTCGTTGTGGGAATATTCAGATATATTCTTAGATAGAATTTCGGTTGTTATCACAGTTTCCAACAAATTAGGAAACGGAATAGGATTGTGTTTTTTAATTTTTGAAATCCTTATACTATCGGCATCTATAGTGTCCTTTTCGAGATTTCTGATCCTATTACTTAATTCCAAACTATATGTTCGTGTATTAATTAATATCAATTTTGAAGTCTTGAGAAGTTTTATAGTATCTTCCTTTTCTTTTTTTCGGATGCCTGAATTAGTCAAGGATATTGCAATAAATACTCCAATTAAAGTCGCAATTAACGTGAGGATAAATGACCTTAACTCAACAATTGGGATACTAATTTTTTTCAATCTTAACTTCATATTTTTTATTAAGTTATTGAATTCTGTGTAATTTTTTCAAGCGTATTACAACGGTTTAGCAAAACTCCGTTTTAATACATTTCTAGGAGTTGTTGGTGGTAGTTTTAATTGTAATAGATTAATCTATTCCATACAAAATATCCTCACCGTTTGGCACAAGCTTTCTCACACGAGTTGTGTTTCTAGAAGAGAATTCCATAATCCACATAGTTCCGTTTTTATCAATCATTCCTCCACAAGGAGACCAGCCTTCTTCAGATACGAATACTGTTGAAATTTTTCCAGCAGAATTAATTTTCTTGATCTTGCCAGCTCCATATGAGGCAACATATACATTATTGTTTGAGCTTGTCCATATACCAAATAAATAATGCCGATCGGTCACTCCCTTAAATGAAGGTTTATCTTCTTTAAAATCGTCTGCTAATATCAACACATCTCCAGATTGCGTAACCTTCTTAATGGCTAGCTGATCTACTACATAAACATTTTTATCAATTTCAGAATAATGAATCCAACGGATGTCTGTAAACAGATGCTGAGTTAATTTATAACTACAGCCATCCATTGTTTGTTTCATAAGTAAATCACTCTTACCAGACTTTTTCGACCAATAGGAGTTTCCTTCAGCATCACGTATTAAAGTTGTATTGTCCAGAAAACCTTCAACATCGGGGATTACTTTTTCAAGGACTCCATTTTTGCTTAAACACCAGACATAATTTCCCCATTTGTCTGTCGCTTCTCCTTCATACCATTCGTGAGACCCATATAGATCTCCATTTGAATCAAGGTAAAGTTCATGTGTGTGCACATTTTTAACTGCTATTGTCCGTGTTCCTTTAGGGGATATTTTCCAAACATGAGTTAGATCAGTGTAAAATACATTTCCATCATTATCCATTACAATTCCAATTCCCGGATGGGCTGACATTGTCATTATGAATAAGAAGTAAGAGAAGAAAAGTAAAATCAATTTTTTCATATTCCCTCTATAGTATTAATTACCGCCAACGGTTTAGGCTATAATTAGTTGGTTTGGTTGTGTTTTTTGGTGTAGTACTAAATTAAGGAAATTGTGGGAAACCAAGTTCATTTAATTTTTATTTATCAATTGCTCATAGCGATTGTTGGCGACTGGCTATTTTTTCCAAACAGGACTTTCATTTCTGCCATTAGTGTTCGTTAATTGTAATCGTTCTTTGGTAGCAATGTTTATTTTCCAAATATTATAGTTTCCTTTACTTCCAGCTGTGTAAACAAGCCATTCTCCATCTAATGACCAATCAGGTGAATAACACTCAATAGAATCATTTGTCAGATTGTATAGGTTAGCACCATCATAATCCATTATATACAAATCCCATTCGTTATTCTCGTTGCTGCCATAAAATGCAATTTGTTTTCCATTGGGTGAAAATTTAGCTCCAGAATCATAACCGAATTTGTTTGTAAGTCTTCTTACATTATTACCATCTAAATTAATTATAAATATTTCTCCATTGGCTGCGTGAGATGTGTCTGAAGAATCTCGTAATTGTCTAGTGAAAATAATCTCTTTTCCTGAGGGTGACCAACAAGGACTTTCTTCATAAGATTTATTTTGAATTAATGGTTTAATATTTGAACCATCTTTATTCATTAAATATATGTTTTTGGAAAGAGAATCTCTATCACTTATAAAAACAATTGTTTTACCATTAGGCGAAAGTTCCGGAAGAACATCAGATGATGGATGATTTGTAAGTCGTTTTAAATCTGTTCCGTCAGATTTAAGAGAGTATATCTCTGGATTACCTTCTCTTTTTGAATAGAAATAAAGACTTTGACCCCCCTGGGACCAAGAAGGATTAAAGTCAAGAGAATCATTTTTTGTTATGTTTCGCAAATTGCCTCCATTAATATCCATTATATAGATTTCGGAGTTACCATCTCTGTCAGTCACAAATGCTATTTCTTGATATAATGATGATGTCTCATCATTTAGAGTTCTTTTTTGACCGTCCTTACAAGACGTAAAAATTAAAAAGCATATTAAGAGCTTAAATTTATTCATAATTTTTCTTTTTTTGCTGGCACCTGTTTAGTATAGCGTTTGAAGTATTTTGCCGGCTGCTTAGAAAAGCTCGATCACTCCTTTGGCGTGTTGACGGCAGCAACTTTGCTACATGTAATTTAGCAGTGCGATGGTACCGCAGGTTCAAATTTATGAGATGGAATTTTACATACATTGAAGGAATGTAAATCAACTTATATCGCTAACTAGCAATGGGTTAAACACGTTATAGTGCGTAGTTATTTTTTCGTATGCTTTTGAATCCATTCCATAAGTTCATATTTATCTATGGCATCCCAAGTTGATTGTGTATTCTTTTTTGTTGATGGGTTGTCTAGTGGTTGTAAAACAATTAATTCGGTATTCTCATTTCCTGCTAATTTCAATTCTGCTAAAAAGCCAACTATATCTGTTGAATTATTCTCGTACAAGGTTCTTAGTTGTTTTGTTAGCTTATATTTTATTGCTGGTTCAATATATGCTCGAACCGCATAGTCTTTGTAAATGTTTACATTTTCATTTTTTTCATCAGAGTAACTATAAGATGAGAAATTGTGATAATTTTCGGGATTAGTTTTTGGTGTTCCTCCCAAGTTCGTTTCCAATAGATAGTTTATAAATTTTGGTTCCCAAAGGTCAATTCGGTTAATTCTTATATCACGTTTATGTTGATACCATTTTCTTGTAAAATCCATTGTGAAATTGCAAGCGACAATACCTTTTATTTTAAGTTGAAATTTGAAGTCGCTATCTGCCATAAATTTAATATAACGCATTGCTCTATGTCCAACTAAACTTGCTCCAAGAAAGAAAATATTGTCGTTTGGTAAATTATGTTTATCGAATACATCTCGAATTAGCTTATGTGTGGAAGTCATAGATGGTTTAGAGAAGTAAAAGTCAAGAGGTATTTCGGTTGAAACAGATAATACCGCAAAGTCTTTTTCCGATGCGTGAATGTACATCTGCTTTGCACTCCTGTTCTTTTTATCATACTTTGAATCTTCCAGGAAAATTAGTACGCCTTTTATTTCCTTATTTTCAGGAAGCATTAGAGTATAACCTTTTTGAATAAAAGGTAAAAAATCATTTTCTCCTATTCCAACTCTTAGGCTATCTTTTTTTACTGGTTCGTAATATTCAACCATTTCCTGTGAAAAAGATTTTGCACAAAAAATAGTTAGGAAGAGTAAAAAATATACCTTAAAAGGTGTTTTCATTATTGTTAGTTTTAAATGTGCACAACGAGATTGTGTATGATTAGTTGCGAGTTTCAGGAACTAATTTAGCAAATACAAACCGCATAGAAAATCAGTGAGTACTAGCAATGAATTATACACAGTGTTTTAACAACTTAATAATTCGGTTTTGATTCTTGTAATTTCGAATGAGCCCTTCTTCCTTCTCTAATTATGATATCGATAATCTCTTTAATATCTTTCTTTGAAGTCCTGAAATTAACAATACAAGCTCTTAAACAATACATTTCATTTACAACAGCATTTGATAAAAATAACTCACCACCAGTTTGTAACTCATTCAATAATTCTTCATTTAGTTTATTCAGATAATCGTTATCTTTTTTGCAATTCAATGGAATATATCTAAAAGTAGTAATACTTAAATTTTGAGAAACTGCTTCTAATTCAGGATTTTTTTCAGCTAAACCAAATAGCATTTCAGAGAGTTCAATGTCCTCACTAATTAATTTTTTATAACCACTTCGACCCATTTGCTGTAATGACAACCAAACCTTTAGAGCTCTAAAGCCACGTGAATTTTGAAGGCCATATTCGTAAAAATTTTGAGCAAATTCGTTTTCGCTGTTACTAAAGTTGTAATATTCTGGATGTGAACTATAGGTATCTATTAGGTGCTGAGGATTCTTAACTAAAGTACAACCCGCTTCAAGTGGACTATATAACCATTTATGCGGGTCAAGAGCAATAGAATCAGCTTCTGAAAGACCATCAAATAAGTTCTTAAATTTTGGAATAACTGTAGCTGGAACACCATAAGCTCCATCGATGTGAAACCATAAATCATGATCGTTGCAAATAGTCGAAATGCCTTTCAAATTATCAACTATACCAGTACTAACGTCGCCAGCAGTTCCAATTACCATTATTGGTTTAAAACCACTTTCTATATCCTCTTTAATGGTTTCTGCTAGTAATTTATTGTTCATTTTATTAGATGAATCAGTTTGAATCCAACGAACAGAATTAGTACCTAAACCAAATAAAATTGCAGCTTTGTCAATCCAAGTGTGTGTGGTTTTAGAACAATAAACTGTTAGTTTTTGGGATATGTTTGAGAGTCCGTCTTCTTTTATGTTTTTAGGTGATTTAGCTGTTCTAGCTGCTAAAAATGCTGTGAAATTTGCCATATTTCCTCCGCTGACTAAAATTCCTCCATAGTTAGGTGAAACACCAATGAATTCTGCTAGCCATTGAATAGTTTGTTTCTCAATTTCAGTAGCAATTGGACTTAAAATATGCGCTCCAACATTTGGATTTACAGAAGCTGCTAATAAATCAGCTAAGGCTCCAATCGGCGCAGCAGATGAAGTAATATAGCCTAAGAATTTGGGGTGTCCATTAAATAATGAATGATTAATTAATAAGTTTGTTGTTTTAGAAATCAGTTCGTTTGCTGGTATTCCTAGTTCTGGTAAGGATTTTTTTCCCAATATATTTTGTAATTGGCTTGGACTTTCTTTTGTAGTAACAGGTTTTTTGTCAATAGCAGAAAGAAAGTCAGAAATATCATCTATTAATTGATGTCCGATTTTTCGAAATTCTTCTTTGTTGATTTCTATTGAATTATTTCGATTTTCCATCATTATATTAACTTTTACTTTAATGTGTTACAACGAGTTTGTATAACGCTAGGAGGGGAGTGCGCTATTTTTTGTGTGTTATAAATATAGTTAATTATATAGGATTTACCATTGGGTTAACCAACGACACCTATTAGTGTTATACGTTGTTGGGTTATGACATTTGTACTATAGTTCAGTTATGGTGGAGTGCAAATGAATTATTTTCCAACAGTTGTTCTTCTTTTGCCAAATTTTGGTTACTATTTCTTTTTTGTAAATCTCACCATCCTTTGAAAATTCCATTGTTCTTATAACGAAAGCTGAACTTTCATTAATAGGAATGTATTCCATATCCATTTTCGATGGTTTTTCGAATGGTCTTTGGATGTTTTCGCAGAATTTAATCAGGGCCATCTTTCCTGGAGCTTTTCTCCCATTTAAATAAAGCGATGCGTTTTCGTCGAATAAAGCACCGAGAGTATCACAATCACCATCTTTAAAGGCTAGCATCTCTTTTTTACTTTGCTCCATTATTTCATTTTTGATGAGTTCCAATTCAGAGTCTTGTGCATTTAAACTAATTATTGATCCGAATAATAATATAATTAGTACGATAAAACCGTAGTAAGTGTTTTTCATAATAAAATAATTTTACACAACAGGATTGTGCGTGATTAGTTGCGTTTTAGTTATTGTTTTTTGGGATGGAGTTTGATTTTATTAAAAGTATGAATTTAATTTTTTTTAGCCCTCTGTAAGCAATTAATTATACACGTTGTTAGCCTTTCGTTATTTACACTTTTTTTCTTTTAATAGTTTTATGGGTTCTTGTATTTCTTGCTTTAAATTAGAAAAATGCTGTTTCTGCCTAATTTGCATACCCAAAATAAAAACAAGATTATCCTGAAATTTTATGAATATAGAGTGAGTAGGGTCGTTGGTCCAATTCGTTTTCGGCAATAAAGCAATATGTTCTTTATCAAGTTCTCGATTCATATAATCAATATCTTGATACCCTAATTCAGTAATAAGCTCAAAATCCGTATATCTTTTAACAACTTCATTTCGATTTTCTTTTAATAGATTTAAAGTGTTGTTCAAAAATGTACTGTGCTGAATCAGTCTGGTCTTTAATTTAATATCTGTTAACAGTTTTAATTGTCCTGAAGATGTTAAATCTTCGAAAGTTATGTTACTGGGTAGAGAAACATCGTGTCTTAAAGCAAGTACAAATTTATTCAGAATTGAACTTCTATCATTTGGTATGTTGTTTAAATCTTTTATAAGCTCTTTGGTGAGTTTTATTCTGTTGGTTGTAAGCTCATAATTTTCATCAATTAACTTCTCATTGAGTTCCAAATCATCTAAAATTCTACAGTAATAATCTGCTTCAGTAATCTTATTTTTTCTGTTTTCATTCCAATTATTAATCTGAAGAGCAATTAAAATACCAATGACTACAAGTATAATTTCTCCAAAAGCATATTTAAAGTATTTACTTGTTTTATTTTCGCTCAAAAGGTTAAAGCGTATTTTACGAAAGAATTTTATCATTAGAGGTTAGTTTCTCTAAAGATATGATAATTAAATTATTGAGGTTCCGAAATAATGAAGCACACCGACGTGTTTATATAAGATTAGTTGCGTTGTTTAAGCAATTAATTTAGTAAAAATGAAACGAATCGGAGGAAATTCTGCAGGAATTATCAAGTAGGCTAGAACTAGCAATTAATATTATACAGTGTTGTGTGCAGTTTTTTTTCTTTGTTTATATTTTCTTTTAGTTCGGATTAATTTATATCTAAAATCATCGTAAAATAAGCTAATTAATAAAATTATTGCTCCAAAAATCAGTGTGTTTAATTTTAAGTCAAGTCTTGAGTAAAGATATCCACCTATTATTCCTCCAAGGAAAAAGAAACAAATTATATAAATCCGCAGTTTTATTGTCGATTTAAGTTTCTCTCTATTCGGATGAGATTCAGGAAAGAAAAGTTGCGATAGTTCTATTCCTAAATCTGTGAATAGTCCTGTTAGATGCGTTGTTCTTACAATTGCATTTGAAATTTTGGTTACAAAAGAGTTTTGAAGTCCCATAGCAAAAAGTAGTAGGCAAACAATTAAATCAGGGTATTTTATTTCTACAGCATTACTAATGATTGCGATTGATAATAAAATCAGACATTCAATTAATGTTGGTAAAACAAAAACATTAAGTTTTCTGTTTTCCTTGAATTTTTCGATTAGGAAACCTGATAAAAAAGAACCAAAGAGAAAGGAAAAAATATAAAGAAAATAAACTGTTCCTTTCCAAAATTCGAAATTTGCAACGTCGCTAATAAAAAGAGCAAAATGACCAGTTACATTGGTTGTCAATTGTTTAAAAGCTAAAAATCCTGTAACATTCACAATTCCAGCGACAAAAGACAAAATCGTAGCAATTCGCAGATTGTGTTTTAAAGTTCTGCTTTTGCCTTGATGTCTAAACATTTTATTTCCATTTAGTTTGGTTTTTCAAATAGCACACAACGAGTTTGTCTAAGGCTAATGGCGTGGTCTTTCTTTGTTTTAAGTAATCTAATTTACATAATTTGTAGGAAACTAATTAACTTAAAAGAACTCGTAGCGTTATTGGCTTTATATATTGTTGTGCTTTCGTTATTTTCTAGTTTCTTCTAAAATTTCGCTGATTAATTTATCAGTTTCTGCATAAACATTTTCCAAAAATTGCGAATAAAGTACTTTCTCATCAACTTGATTTTCAAATTTTAAATCATTAAAGAAATTGATATTATTAAAATCTAAATCAGACTTGTTAATTGAAATTCGATTATGGTTTACATTTCTCAATGAACCATAACTTTTGATGTAATCAACAATATCCTGCGAACTTTTTTCCATTCGTCTATTCCATTCATTTACATTTTCAGATTGTCGTTCATATTCAAAAAGTAGTTCCTTTATGTTACTATTTTTAATTAGTGACAATTTACCGGTACTTTTGAGTTCATTTAAGACAAAATTAGTAGGTTTCCAAGTTGGCCAAAAAAGCGAGGTTTCTATCAAGCTATCAATATTTGTACGGTTCAGCTCACTTTCTGATTTTCCCATCATTGACAGTATTTTTAAACCTCCACGTTTTGTCCATTTCAATCCAAGTAATGCTGTACTTAGAGCTTTTTGATTAGATTCAAATTCCTGAATCAAGTTTTGGTTTATTTTGTTCAATTCCAAATTTGATTTTCGAACTTCACTTAAATTGTTGACCTGCAAAGCAATTAAAATTCCAATTACAACAAGTACAATTTCTCCAATAGCATATTTTAAATACTTTCCAGCTTTTCCTTCTGAAAGCAAATTTTGTCTAATTTTTCTAAAGAATTTTATCATTGGTTAGTTATTTCTCTAAAGTTAGAATAATTATTTAATTCCGTGAGAGTGAGAAATAATGAAGCACAACTAGTTTGTATAACGCTTCGTTGCGTTTTTGTTCTTTTATTTTGGGTTGGGATTAAAGATAGTTAAAAGTAGGAAACGAAACTCTTTTAACAAACAAGCGCAATGAGTCTTATACGTTGTTAGAGGCAGTTTTTTCTTACTGTCCTAATTCCTTTAATTTAGTTTGAGCTTCTTGATTTCCATCTATTCCTACTGCTTTTTTATAGTGGTTAATTGCTTCTGATTTGTTTTTTTGAGATAAAAAGTAATTCCCTAAAGCAACAAAACTTTTTGATTCATTAGGATAGAAATCAGCATTCAGTTCTAAATATGCTAAAGCTTTTTTAGGAAGATTATGCCCATCTAACATAAAGAACCCAACTTGATTTAGTAATTCCCATTCAGGTTTTACTTCACGTTTCATTTGAATGCTCAATTTTTTATAGTGGGTTTTAAAAGGCTCTGTTAATTCTTTGGCAGAATATTCTTTTGGTGTGTTAAAACGCCACATTTCTGGGAATGGAAACCAAGAGAAAATAGACCGCAATCCATTATACTGGGCTGGAACCACAATGCTTCCGTGGTCTTCATTCTCAAAGTATTCCCATTTAAAATTAATCTCCTTATTATTTCTCACTAATAGGTCGTGAAACTTTAAATTGGCTCTAATCTGTTCAGTAGGAACTGTTTTGTCTCTTCTAACTTTAACCGTGTCCATTGCTTTGCCAATACTATTAGCCACAGCTATATATAATGATTTTTCTTTTCGATTTCCTTTATTTAGTTGTTCTTGAGTTTCTTTAACCAGATTTTCTTTGTCCCACCAAAGACTTGGGTCAATTGCCAAATAATTATCAAAAGAATTTTCGTGATGTAAGTATAAATAAAGTACAAAAAGACCTCCTGTAGAATGACCAATAATGGTATTGTTGTTTTCGGTTGGGTATTTATTGTTGATATACGGTTTTAATTCTTGATTTATGAATTTTAAAAAATTACTGGCACCTCCAGAAGTTTCCGATTCGTGTCCGCGTTGAAAAGGAACATTAGTATTCGTAAAATCTCTTGTTCTATCCGTATTGGTAATGCCAACTATTATAGATTGAGGAATTTTGAAAGGCGTTAGTTGCTTTTGCATTCCAGTAATAACATAAAATTGTTGAGATGCGTCCAATACATAAATAACTGGATATTTTTTAGTGCTATTAAAGTCCTCTGGTGTATGTATCCAAATTTCTCTCTGTTCGTTTAGTATTTTGGAATATAAACTATCAACTTTCCCAATTACTATTTGCTTTTCGCTATTTTGATTAAATTGTGCTATTGCTTTGAAACATAGGAACAAGGTAATTATAGTTATTACAATTTTAGGCTTTCTCATTTGTTGGGTAAGATTTTAGTTTGTAATTATTTATTTTGGCTAATTGACAAAATCAAAAATACTTCCAGACTTGTCCTTTTTACCTATCGTTTTTTAAATTGCCTCTAACGAGTTTGTATAACGCTAGTAGGGGAGTGCGCTATTTTTTTGTGTTGTAAATATAGTCAATTGTGTAGGATTTACCATTGGGTTAACCAACGACACCTATTTGCGTTATACGTTGTTGTGGGCAGTCTTAACCGCTATCAGATTAGGTAATACTCATTCGAAAATCTGACAACCCACTTTCCATCTTTATCTATAAAAAGATAAATAATTTTAAATTTTTTATTTATCTCAATGTCAAAACAAGTTCCTTTTTCAATTGATTCCACTTTTAGAATCGGCAGTTTCAAGTCCGACTCATAATTGTATCCGAAAGTATTTTCTATACTATGGGATTCAGTTCCAATTTTTACATATTCATCAAATACCAATTTATCATTAACGTATGCTTTTATATTTTCATCAAAATCAGATAAGAATACTACTTGGAAAGCATCTAATTTTCTATCCGCTCTAGGATTATCGTTTCCAAACAATTTCGTTCTGTCATATTGAATTTCTATATTTCCATCACAGGATAAATTTTCCGCAATTTTTTCTGAAATTTTGCAAGATGAAACTGAAAACATTAGTGTAATAAAAATGATTAAAATTCTATTCATTAAGTTTTTTCAGATTGCCCACAACGAGTTTGTATAATGATTGTGGCGGACTGGCGGCTGATTCGGGAAGCCAAAAATTTGCGGAGCAAATGTTGGCAGCAGCGTAGCTGCGTGCGAATCAGATAGGGCAGTGGCGCCGCAATTTTGATTTTTCAATTTTACTAAAATAGTTTATTTGCACGACTTTTCATTCTCTTACTCATAACCCGACATTATCATTATACGTTGTTGGCCACAGTTATAGATATTTCAGGTATGTGCTTAAAAGTCGACGATCTCTTCTATAATAGTACCAATAATTTTTGAATATTTTGTTATAAGCTCTCAATGTAGATTCTAGTTGCTTAAATTTCAATTCAGACTGAATTAAAATTTGAGCACTTTCCAGAGTAATGGGTAAGCTGCTAAATTCTCTGTGGTGTTCGAGTAATGGTACAACAAAATTATGGTATAAATAATATCTGTGAGTTCTAATTTCTCCCAAATCGAACCACTTTTCTGTTATATCTTTCTCTATGTCCAGAAACACTTGTGAAGGAAAATCTATTTTCTCCTGATTGGATTTTTGGATTTCATGATGTTGCCTTTCTTTGAATTCGCGGTATTTTTCCAAATCGTCATTAAATTCTCCCAATTGAATATGGGATTCTTTTGAAGCTCGGTCCAATTGTAAAAGAACTTGACTTTCAGAGAATTTCAGTCCCTTCAGTAATTTCCATATCCTATGAAAGGCTTTCAGTTTTATTTTTTTGTAAGGGTGCAGAATATATTTTCTCCGGAATGAATAGTATAATTCCATAAAGTCAAATTCATAAACTGTATCCAAATATCCAATATTTCTATGAGAGAAGGTCCAATGACCTTCATGTTTAATATCAACTTGTGGATAAAACTCGGCAAGACTTTTTTCTTTTACATTCAAGTCTTTAATGGTTTCTAATAAAAGTTGTTTGAAAGTTTTCCTGTGAACTCTTCGCCTATTATATTCCTTCAATTTAGTGAAGAGATAATTAATAGTTCCGCCAAGTATAAACACAATCAGTGAAATCATTGTTGGGACTGAAACTTCATTTTTAATCCCAAATGTTTCATTAATCCATTCAATCATTCTCTTTAGTGTTTTTTAATTGTGGCCAACGAGTTTGTATAACGCTAGTGGCGTGGTGTTTTCTTTGTTT